>ODAI010286561.1_pt1 | contig 72721 bp, 62 predicted proteins | sample 1539321 | NCBI WGS metagenome assembly ODAI01 (sample SAMN02144231, study PRJEB22623) | gut metagenome | biome: sheep rumen | host: Ovis aries | place: New Zealand
ACCAAGGGCGAATACATGTTTGACGGCAATTCGTGCGGCGTAATATCCGCCATCCACGGACAGAGCCAAGACATCAACCGGGGCGTAGAACGTGCCGACGCCGACAATCAGGGCGCGGGCGACCAAGGAATGATGTTTGGCTACGCAGTACGCGAGACCGAGAGCTTGATGCCATACAGCATCGAACTCTCTCACAAACTCCTCATCGAACTCGCCGCAATACGCCGAGAGGGTCGCGAAATGAAATACCTCCGCCCCGACTCCAAATCGCAGGTAACGATAGAATACGACGACAACGACCGCCCATTCCGCATCGACACCATCGTAATATCCACTCAGCACGACGACTTCATAAAACCCGCCGAAAACACCCCGGAGGCGCAGCTCCTCGCCGACAATCAGATGGTGGACATCATCACCCACGACGTGAGAAACATCCTCATCCCGCGCCTCGTAGAAAAACTCTCCGACCGCGAGAAAAAACTCTTTGACACCAACTTCAAACTCCTCGTAAACCCGACAGGCAAGTTTGTAATCGGAGGCCCTCACGGCGACACGGGTCTCACCGGCCGCAAGATAATCGTGGATACCTACGGCGGCAAGGGCGCACATGGCGGCGGCGCATTTTCGGGCAAAGACCCGTCAAAAGTGGACCGTTCGGCGGCATACGCCACACGCCACATCGCCAAAAACCTCGTGGCGGCAGGCATCGCCGACGAAGTGCTTGTACAAGTAGCATACGCCATCGGCGTGGCTCAGCCCGTTGGCATCTACGTAAACACCTACGGAACCAAGAAAGTATCGCTCTCTGACGGCGAAATTGCGCAGAAAATAGCCAAAATCTTCGACCTTCGTCCAGCAGCCATCATCCGCCGTCTCAAGCTCAAAAATCCGATTTTTCAGCCCACGGCAGCATACGGACACTTCGGTCGCACGCCATACACCAAGGACGTTACTTTCATAGCATCCGACGGCACAAAAACCACAAAATCAGTAGATTTTTTCACTTGGGAAAAACTCGACTACGTGGACACCATCAAACGCGAATTTGGATTGGCATAACAAGCGGACGAGCAATGTAAAGCGGACGAGCCGTCCGCACTCCAATATAAAAAAAGCGGGCAGCCATCACTCTGACGGCTACCCGTTTTTTCGTATTAACTTGCTTACGTAGGGTGGGAACCACCTTAAACTTTAGTATTCCCAGAGATCCTGCTCAAAGTTGAAAATCTGTTCCTTGATCCTGTCTGCTTCGAGAAGACACTCCTGACCTTGGGCGTACTCGGAGATGAGACGGTTGTCATAGACGTTGGATTCGGCGAAGATGTAGCTTGAGAAGTACCTCTTCTGCATGATGTCCTCGAAGTTGAGACGAGCTGCATCGTTCTTGGCATTGAAGCACTCGGCGTTAGACAGAATCTTGCGAGCTTCCGGGTAATATACCCAGAACGTCTTCTTCTGGAGCGGCTTTTCCATATCCTCGTCCTCGGGGCGGTAATATACCCTGATGGGGCAGATACCAATGATGCGCACTTCCATTACAGAACGCTGCTTGTCGAAAAACCACAACTCTTTCATCAAGTACGCTTGGATTTCGGAACTCTGGTAACGGTTGTCGATGATCTTGGTGTCGATAGTACCATCGAGGTTTTCCACCTCCATAGTCTGCTGGTTGGAACCCATTGCCTCGTGCACCTCCTTCTCGGTCATGATAGTGCCAAATTCGTCGCCACCCGACTCAGCGTAGGCGGTGAGGCCCTGGGTGTGGATGCCTTCGAGAAGCACGTCGATAAAGCTCATACGTCCATCTTGCGGCTCTGTGGGGAAGTAAAGGTGATGGTTGGCCCTCTCTTTGAGCTCTATGCGTCGCCAAATAATTTTTGACCACATCACATCCGATTCCCTGACGTACTGATATGGAACAGGCTTTCTATTGATGGTGTGTATCTTCTCATACGGAAGGCCGAGCAAGACCTGAGCCTTGGTCTCTACGGCATCTACACACTGCAAAATGGCAGCCACTGCCATCAGAAACAGAATTTTTTTCATAATTTTTATATCTATAAATGTGTAACTACATAAGTAAAGAGAGTTCTAATAACTCTGTATTATTAAAACTCTCTTTACGTGTCAAATATTGTATCAAACTACAATATTTTTTTTAAGAAATGTTTGCAGTGTGCCTACTACTTGATTTTGAACGCGATAGTACCGAGCGAACGGATAGAACCATCAGGACCTTTTGCTTTGATGTCCTCGATGTAAATTTTGCCGCCCGAAGGAACTTGCGAGATAATCTGCTTCTGCTGTGCGGTGAACGCTGCCGAATTTGCGGTAGCATCCTGAGAGAAGCCCTTGATGGTAGCCGATACCTTGAAGCTTACAACGTTGAACTTCATATCGAAGTCGAAGTTTTCGAGGTCTGCCTTTACACCAGCCTGAGCTGCGAGCTCTGCCTTTGTAACAGTACCATCACGCTTGCCAGCCACCTTTGCTACAGGGTCAGGTACACGCTTTACACGGAACTGCTTGCTGCCGAGGTTTTTGGTCTGACCATCCACATTGGCTGTAACAGTGATGTTGACAGTGCCAGGAGCCTTCACCTGTGCGACGTAGGAGCCTGTCTGTCCAGCCTTGGTGATTGAGCCACCAGAGATGGATACGTTGAGTTTCTCAGCAGGAACGCCAGATGCGGTGATGTCGATCGGGTTGGGAACGCCGATGTAGAGTACGTTCATCTTGGTCGGAGATACCGACAACGAAGACTGACCTACTTCGTATTCACCCTTGAAAGGATAATCCTTGATTTCGCCGGTGCTCTTGTTTTTGAGCTTGATGACACCGCCAAACGACTTGGGACCTACCGAGCTTGTATTGCCGGTGAATACGCCCACACCGTTGTTGACGGGAATCGGCGAGCCACCTACGAGAATGTCGGGGTTCTGTGTAGAGTCGTAAGCTGCGATGAAGATCTCAGCCTTGTAGGGCTGGCCTACGAGCACGTAGCTCGACTTTGCATTAACGACGGCCTTGATGGCGTTGAACTTCATGTCGGTCTTACCAATCTGGCTCAAGAGGTAAGAGAGAACGCTGGATTCTGTGTTCCTAACGTCTGCCTGCATCTTGGTCATAAGGGTGAGAACGCCAGCTGCGGGCAAGTGCTCGAAGTTGGAATTTGCCCACGGCACAATTTCGCCTTCTTCGTTCTGCGACTTCATAGGTTCGGTAGAGAGCATCTGCTCGAGGCTTTCCTTGAGGCTTTCCATTGCTGCCTTGGAAGCTGCGCCGGTATCGGATGCCTGTTTGATGATGTCAATCAAGAAATCCTTGTACTTAGTACGGCTCTGCTCTACTGCATCGCCCTGCTTGTTCATAATGAAGATTTCGCCACCGACATTGTTGTCGTCCTTCTTGGTGAGAAGGTCGTCGATGTCAACTAAATTCTTGTCTTCTGCACCGGGAATGTCTGCTGCTTTGGAGGCACGCAATTCCCTTTCGATGTTGTTGTCTGTAGCTGTGTCCGAGAGTTCGAACGGCTTTTTGTAATCAGCGGTATAGACACCCTCAAGGGTACCTACCAACGCCAATTTGTAATGCTGAATTTCCTTGAAAGCCTTGTCAGCTTCCGCTACCACCTGATCCGCGAGGTTCTTGTACTTGACAACACTTGCCGAGTCGTTGACCATAGCCTTTACAAACTCGTTTTGTGTGCCGTCGATTACGCCCTCGGTGATAGTGTTAGTCTTACGCAGAGAGCCATCGACCATCGTGAATGCGGTAAGGATTTCAGCAGAAACGTTCAATGCCAAAAGCGCAGTGTAGAATAGGTACATCATACCTATCATTTTTTGCCTTGGTGTTTCTTTTCCTCCACTCATGTTATCTGATTTATTAAAAGATTCTTACTTAGAAAAACTTAGTTAGCTGTACATCTTAATAATAATGTGCTGCTGAGCAAGCCATCAATTAAGATACTTTTACGTTCAATGCGGTGAGCATGTTGCCGTAAACGCCGTTGAGAGCCTGGAGGTTCTTGCCGAGCTTGTTAACTTCGTTGGCGTAAACCTTTGCGCCCTGAACAGAATCTTTAAGTCCCTGGATAACAGAGTCGAAGTCGTTGAGCTGGAGCTCAAATACGCCGTTGATGGCGCCGAGATTCTTGTTGAGCTTGTTGATGTTGGAGCTGTACTCCTTGTTGCCGTCGGTGAGGGCAGAGAAATCTACCTGACCGAGCTTCGTAATCTGGCCCTGAACAGAACCCATGGTGTTAGCCATGTCTTCAGCAGAAGAGTTGAACGAAGCGATTGCTGTAGAAGCAGCCGAGATGTTGTCAGTGAAGTTCTTGGATGCAACGGCAGCCGAAGATACAGAAGAGAGATCCTTGACATTCTCGTTGAAGTTAGCGAAGTTGTTCTGGAGCTTGTCGAAGAAGTTCTTGCCACCAGCCTTCTCGAGCATATTGTCGAATGCTGCGAGAGCGTCGCCTGTTGAGCCTGCGCCTTTCTTGGGACCAGAAACTTCGCCGCTGTAGAACAGCTGGTAACCAGAGTTGCTCTTGTCCATTGTACCAGCCAAAGGCTCTACGGTACAGATCGGAAGGGTCTCGCCACGCTTCTCGGCAGCTTCCTCGTCCTCCTCAGTGAACAAAAGCTCCGGGAAGATGTTCTTCCAATGGTACTCCTCGGGAACCGGAGACAAGCCGGTAACGAAGAAGATTGCGGCCTCAGTGAGAAGGCCGACCATCAGCATGACAGATGCGCCCGGATAGTGCTGGATTTTGAACAATGCGCCGACCATTACGACGGAAGCGCCCCAGCAGTTCACCTTGTTGAAAATGTTCTGAAATTTTCTGGTTTTGTTAAATGCTACCATAATTTTGCTTTTAAAATTAGTTATTTAATTAATTGTTTATTGTACTGTTACGTGGCTGCCAAGGCTTGCGCAATGACAGTCAAATTTCAAACGCTAAAAGTATATACTTTTTATCAAATCAACAAACTTTAAGCCAATTTTTTTTTAATTTTTTTTAAGATTAACTTTTTCGCGTCTGAATTTGCCTGTGGTTGACCATCTTAACGACCTGATAAACAGGCAAAAACAATCGCAACGCGACCAACTTTTGAAGGTTGGCCGCATTGCGATATGATATGGAGTATTATGAAATGATTTTAGAAGTTGCCATAATCCCAATCTGTAGCGTTGCGTCCCATGTAGGACCTTACACACCTGAATCCGATGTAGCTCTTAGCTGTGTCCTGATATTCGTAGGTACGTGTGCCTACCTGGAGGTAGAATCCAACGTCCTTCCAAGAACCACCGCGAACTACTTTCCTCTTCAATACTGGCGGGTCGTCTGCCATTGCATTGTAGCTGTAGTCTGGGTTGAGGTCGTGGGTGTAGCTGTATGCAGATTCGTCAAATGCGTTGGAAGTCCATTCTGCTACGTTGCCAGCCATGTCGTAGAGGCCGTACTCGTTGGGAGCGTAGGTAGCCACTTCGATAGTCCTTGCAGCGCCGTCGTCAGCATAACGACCACGGAGGGGTTTGAAGTTGGCGATGAAACAGCCCGAATTGTTCCTCGTGTAGGGACCGCCCCAGGGATACATCGAGAGTGCGAGACCGCCACGTGCTGCGTATTCCCATTCTGCCTCGGTGGGGAGCCTGTACTGCTCCACCATCGGCTGATGGTTGGCGCGGAGGTAGTTGTTGAGGAAGTCGGTACGCCAGATGCAGAATGCAGTTGCTTGTTTCCAGTTGACACCTACAACGGGGTAGTTGTCGAATGCAACGTGCCAGAAATATTTTCTTGCCATCGGCTCGTTGTAAGAATAGGTGTAATCGCTCATCCAAACGAGGGTGTCGGGATATACGTTGATGCGGCCTTCCATAATGAAGGAACGGCGGTCCTGAATCGGAACAACGTTGCCTTTTGCGTCGATTACTGTACCTTCGTACTTACCACCGGTGAAGTCTTCGTTGAAGTTGTAGCGGTTTTCTTTGAGAGCTGCCTGCTTTAAGTCCACCCAATAGTAATCGTAGATAAGCTTGCGGGTGTCGATTTCCTGGAGCTTGTTGAAACGCTCTTCTTTAATAAGGTAAAGATCCTTGATGGCGTCGGAGATAGCCTGACGCTCCTCGCCTTTGCCCGACTTGTCCCAAACCTTGTTGCGGTTTTCCCAGTTGAGCCAGCAGGTCTTGGGGTTGTTGGGGTCGTACTCATTGAGGTCCACCTTGTCTTCGTCCACATGCATGGAGAACATATTGCCGCCCTTGGAATCATCGCCCACGCCTGCGATAAGGCACATGCGCATTGCGATAGAATCCCTCACCCACTCTACGAACTGTCGATACTCATTGTTGGTGATTTCGGTATCGTCCATCCAGAAGGGATCTACTGTTACAGTCTTAGACTGCGCCGTCATCGAGAAGGGAACGTCCTGATCGTTAGGACCCATATTATAACTGCCTTGCGGTACGAATACCATTCCGTAAGGGTCTGACTCGACGTAGTTTGTGGGTCGGTTGCCCGCGCCGACAAGTTCGCCGTTGCCTCCCTTTTTGCAAGCACCGAGGAGCAGTAATCCCGATGCAGCTGTCAAAATCATTAATTTTTTCATAATACTCTTATATTTTCCGAATTGTTTTTAATCATTTTTTCCTTACAGGAACCTTACGCTTCTGACTTTCTGCGCGGGCTTGCTGCGCTCCGGCATGAAACTGTATCCTATCAAAAACTCAAAAGATCCCGAATTGGATTTGCGAAGTTTGGAAACTCCCACTTCGTATGCGAGTCCTACCTTGATGTCGTTCATCACCGTGAGCCCCGCAAGGAGTGTTATTGCATCTCCGTTTCTATAAGTAACGCCACCCCATACTTTTTTATTGTATAAAATATTAATATTTATGTCGGCTTGCATTGTTTTTCCGTCAGACATCAATATCATTGAGGGCGTCAAATCAAATAACGTGTTTGGCAAATTAATATTGTACGATCCGACAAAATAATAATGTCTTGCGAGGTAAGTTTCGCCATCTTCGGAGAAATCAAGCGTTGGCTCAGCCACGTGTGTGGACGAAAAACCAAGCGTCAAGCCCTTCACATTATAATATATGCCTGCGTCGAGGTCAAATATCATTTTGCGAACCTTGCCCTCAAAAATTGCTTCGTGCTGGTCGGGAAACTGCCAATCGCCCTCGATGTTCTTATTGAAGATGCCCGCTCCGATGCCAATGGACAACATTCCCGAACCCGCCTGTATGTGGTGAGCGTAGGCGAGTTTGGCATTGAAATTTTTCTCGAATCCAATGTTGTCGCTGGTGATGGCGGCTCCTAACCCACCCTGAGCACCGAGAAACCTCACTGGCGCATCCACGCAGAGGTTGGCGGTCTTGGGCGCGCCTTCCATACCCATCCACTGGTTGCGATATACGAGGACGGCATTTATCATGCCCTCGGTGCCACAGAATGCCGGATTGTAACCAGCCTGATTGAACATAAAGTGGCTGTAATGCGGATCCTGCTGTGCAATTGCAGACGTAGCCATAATTACAACTGCAATTAGTGCGAAAAATAGTCGTTTCATGCTACATTTGTGTTTATATGGTTATTTACTTCTTTTTTGCAACTGTTTTTTGGCCTTTGCTGCCTCTTTTTCGAGGTCAACGCCTGCAATTTTCAGGCAATCTTCCTCCGTGAGCGTAGTCGGGTCGGTCTGCGCGGCTATCTTGTAATACTTGCGCTTGTACCATACCGTGGGGTGTCCCCAACGGTCGCGGACGATGCGGAGGTTGTCGTTGAACTCGCGGATGAGGTTTTTGCTGTCCTTCTCCAACTTTTCCTTAATCAACTCGATGCAACGCTCGTAGGTAACGGTCATCGGGTCGTCGGTCTTTTTCAACGAGATAAACTTGCCGTTGTGGGCGATGTAGGGTCCAAAACGTCCCACCGAAACTTTCATCACCTTGCCTTCGTACTCGCCCACGGTGCGCGGGAGTTCGAGGAGTTTGAGGGCTTGTTGGAGGGTGATGTTGTCGATGGTAACGGGCTTCACGATGGAGGCATAACGCGGCTTTTCGTCGCCCTCGTTGTCGCCGAGTTGCACCATAGGTCCAAAACGTCCCACACGGGCATACACGTTTTTGCCGGTGGCTGGGTCAGTGCCGAGAAGTTTGCCGCCAGTCTCATTATCAAGGAGTTCGAGAGCCTCTTCAAGTGTGATGCTCTCTATGTGTTGGTCTTTGCGGAGACTTGCAAATACAGGTTTTGCATCGTCGCTGTTGTCGTTTTCGCCGAGTTGTACGATGGGGCCAAAACGTCCAATCCTCACCAAAACCACCTTGCCAGTGGCGGGGTCGTTGCCAAGCACACGCTCGCCCGACGAACGCTCGCCTTCCTCTATGCTCTGTTTGATGGTTTCGTGGAAGGGGGTGTAGAAGTCGTGGAGCATCTTGGTCCATTCGAGGTCGCCCGATGCAATGTCGTCAAAATATTTCTCCACCGTGGCGGTGAAGTTGTAGTCCATAATGTCGGTGAAATGCTTGGAAAGGAAGTCGTTGACTACCATGGCAATATCGGTGCAGAAAAGTTTGTTTTTCTCCGCGCCGGTGTTTTCGGTCTTGGTCTGACGAGAGATTTTGCCGTTTTTCAATGTCAGGTTTATGTACTGACGCTCCACGCCCGGACGGTCTTCCTTGATGACGTAGCCACGCTTTATAATAGTTGTGATGATGGGCGCGTATGTGGACGGACGACCGATGCCAAGCTCTTCAAGACGCTTGACAAGGCTTGCCTCGGTGTAACGCGGATTTGGACGGGTGAATCTCTGGTTGACCTCCAACTGTTGCAAATCTACCTTGTTGCCCTCCACGATATTGGGCAGGAGTTGATTGTCCTTGTCGCTCTCGTCGTCTGTACCCTCAGAATATACTTTGAGGAATCCATCAAACTTGACAACCTCGCCGCTTGCTGCAAACTGTTCGCCGCAATTGTCGGCCTCAATCTTGATATTGGTGCGCTCGATGACTGCATCCGACATCTGCGATGCAAGAGTGCGCTTGAGGATGATTTCATAAAGGCGTTGCTCGTCCCACTTCTGACTTACTACTTGCCTCATCGTGGTAGGACGGATGGCCTCGTGAGCCTCCTGTGCGCCCTTGGTCTTGGTCTTAAACTGTCGCGGCTTGGAATATTCTGCGCCGTACTCCTTTATAATATAGTCTTTGCAATTGTTGACACAGAGCGAGCTGAGATTGGTGCTGTCGGTACGCATATATGTAATGAAGCCCGATTCGTAAAGGCTCTGCGCAAGTGCCATCGTCTGGCTCACCGAAAAACCGAGTTTGCGGCTCGCCTCCTGTTGCAACGTGGGTGTGGTGAACGGCGGCGCGGGCGAATGTTTGCCGGGCTTGGTCTCCACCGACTTTACTGTAAAGGTGCTGCCGTTGCATTTTTCGAGGAGCGATTTTGCCGAAGCCTCATCATTGAGTTTGCCAAGGTAATCGGCCTTGAACGCCGCACCGTTGGACGCCACGAAATTGGCTGTGCCCTTGAAACTTGCGGTGCTTACGAAATTGATGATTTCCCTCTCGCGCTCCACGATGAGCCTTACAGCAACGCTCTGCACGCGACCCGCGCTGAGGTTGCTCTTTACCTTTTTCCACAGGACTTCGCTCAATTCAAAACCCACGAGGCGGTCGAGGATTCGGCGCGCCTGTTGAGCATTTACGAGATTGAGGTCGATGGTGCGGGGGGTCTTGACAGCCTCCTCAATGGCCTTCTTGGTAATTTCGTGAAAAACAATTCGTTTGGTGGATTCCACAGGCAGTTTGAGCGTAACAGCCAAGTGCCACGCAATAGCCTCTCCCTCGCGGTCCTCATCGGATGCGAGCCAAACGGTCTTAGCCGCCTTCACGTCCTTGCGCAATTCGGCGACAACAGACTTTTTGTCGGCGTCGATTTCGTATTTGGGCTCGAAGTCGTGCTCGATGTCGATGCCGTAGTTTTTCTTAGCCAAGTCCCTGATATGACCGAAACTCGGCTTGACTAAGTAGTCGCTGCCAAGTATCTTTGCAATGGTCTTTGCCTTGGCGGGAGACTCCACAATCACTAAGTTAGATGCCATTTGATATGTCAAGTATTAATATGCTTTGTTTACAATTGGAAGGCACGGTCGCCTTTTTGGGGTGCAAAGTAACAAAATTTAGCGGTGACAGACAAATTTTTTTTAACTTTAAAGACAAAATGGTGGTCTAACATCATTTTTCTTATGAAGATTTATGAATTTTTGTTATCTTTGCCCCGCGAAATTATTAGCATTAAAAACAGATATACACATATATAATAATGTCAAAACAGACCATAAGCAAATGCTCGTTTTGCGGGCGACCGAGGACAGAGACCGAAATAATGATTGAAGGCGAGTCGGTGTTCATCTGCAACTACTGCGTGGAGCAGTGCAATGAAATCATCAACGAACAGCGCAAACAGACCAGCGGCGGCCCCACGGTGTCCACAAAGGAGAATTTCGACTACAAACCAGACGAAATAAAGGCATTCCTCGACCAATACGTCATTGGACAGGAACAGGCGAAAAAATCGCTCTCCGTTGCCGTTTACAACCATTACAAGAGGCTCAGGCAGCGCGTAAAAGCCGACGACGTGGAAATAGAGAAATCCAACATCATAATGGTAGGGCGCACCGGCACGGGCAAAACCCTGATGGCTAAGACTATAGCAAGATTGCTCAACGTGCCTTTCACCATCGTGGACGCTACGGTACTCACCGAGGCGGGCTACGTAGGCGAAGACGTGGAAAGCCTTCTCACAAGACTCCTCCAAGCCTGCGACTTCGATGTCAAAAAGGCTGAACACGGCATTGTATTCGTGGACGAAATCGACAAGATAGCCCGCAAAGGCGACAACCCGTCCATCACTCGCGACGTATCGGGCGAGGGCGTACAGCAGGGCTTGCTGAAGATACTCGAAGGCAGCATCGTAAACGTACCGCCAAACGGTGGACGCAAGCACCCCGACCAAAAAATGGTGCCAGTTGACACCAAAGACATACTTTTCATCTGCGGCGGAGCATTTGACGGTATAGAGAAAAAGATAGCACAACGCCTTAATACTGAGGTGGTTGGATTCAACAGCATCCGTCAGACTGGTCAGATAGACCGCGACAACTTGTTGCAGTACATCACGCCCACCGACTTGAAATCTTTTGGCTTGATACCCGAAATCATCGGTCGTCTGCCGCTCCTTACATACCTCGAACCGCTCGACCGCGTGGCACTCCGCAACATCCTCACCGAGCCCAAAAACGCCATCACGCGCCAATACAAGAAACTTTTCCAAATGGACGGCGTGAAACTCGAATTTGAGCCGGCGGTATTGGACTACATCGTGGACGTTGCCGAAGAGTTTAAACTCGGAGCGCGTGGACTTCGTTCGATATGCGAGACCATCATGCTCGACATCATGTACGAAATCCCGTCCAAAAACCTCAAAGAATTTACCGTAACCCTCGATTTGGCAAAAGAAAAACTCGAAAACGCCGACTTCATGCGCCACGCAATGGCAAGTTAGGAATTTAATCACCAAATCGCTAAATCAACAAATATATGTCAGACGGCGGCAATTTTATAGACTACGTAAAAATCTACGTGCGCTCCGGAAGGGGCGGCGCGGGTTCGGCGCACCTCAAAAGGGAGAAATACCGCCCGAAGGCGGGTCCTGACGGAGGCGACGGCGGACACGGCGGAAGCGTTATTGTAAGGGGCAACAAGCAGTTTTGGACGCTCCTGCATTTGAAATACCAAAAACACATCTTCGCAGAAGACGGCGTGTCGGGTATGCGTGATACTTGGCACGGCAAAGACGGCAAGGATGTCATAATAGAAGTGCCGCTTGGCACAGTGGCACGCGACGGCGAGACCGAGGAATTTCTCTTTGAAATCACAGAGGACGGCGAACAGCAGGTATTGGCAAAAGGCGGCAGGGGCGGACTTGGCAACGTCCACTTCAAATCGTCCACGAACCAAACCCCGCGTTACGCTCAGCCTGGCGAAGACTGCGAGGAAGGATGGAAAATCCTCGAACTCAAAGTGTTGGCAGACATCGGCTTGGTGGGATTCCCCAACGCCGGCAAATCGACATTGCTCTCCTCAATATCGGCGGCACGTCCCAAAATAGCCGACTATCCTTTCACGACACTCGTGCCGCACCTCGGCATTGTAGATGTGGACGGCAAACACTCTTTTGTAATGGCTGACATACCCGGCATCATCGAGGGCGCATCAGAAGGCAAAGGATTGGGGCTCAGGTTTTTGAGGCACATTGAGAGGAATCCGCTATTATTGTTTTTGATACCATCCGACAGCGACGATGTAGCCAACGACTACAACGTGTTGCTCTCGGAACTCGGCAAATACAATCCCGAACTTTTGGACAAAAAACGCATCATCGCCATATCAAAATCCGATTTGGCAGACGAGGAAATTTTGGCGGACGCAAAATCCAAACTCCCCGCCGACATTCCTTGCTACACGTTTTCGTCTTACACCAAGGACGGACTCAAACAGTTGGTCTATGGCATTTGGGATGTGTTGAAGGAAGATATGGTGGAAGAACCCGCCGTACCCGAAAGCGTTCAGTCGTTCTTTGACGAAGCCGATTCAGAGCAAGAAAACATCGACGAAGACGAACTTTCGCGCAATTCGGTAAAGGAGGACGACATTTGGTAGTTGTCATCAAAAAAAATAAAATTGCATTTTCAGAAATAATTTATTACGTTTGCGCAATAAATTAACAACGATAACAGAACTTAGAAATGGCAAAAAAAGCAGCAACAGATACCGGGGCGGCACTCGACCCCAAGGCTGAACGCCTGAAAGCGTTGCAGTTGACCCTCGACAAAATAGACAAGGATTTTGGCAAGGGAACCATTATGAAACTTGGCGACAAGGTGGTAGAAGATGTACCGTGCATCCCGACAGGCTCCATAGGCCTTGACGCCGCAATAGGCATCGGCGGCTATCCGAGGGGCAGGGTGATTGAGATTTTTGGACCCGAATCCTCCGGCAAGACCACTCTCGCAATCCACGCAATAGCCGAGGCTCAAAAACTTGGCGGCATCGCGGCTATCATCGACGCCGAACACGCATTCGACCGCACTTACGCCGAAAATCTTGGAGTTGATGTCAATTCGCTCCTCATCTCGCAGCCCGACTGCGGCGAACAGGCTCTCGAAATCGCCGATTCGCTCATCCGCAGCGGCGCACTCGACATCATCGTAATCGACTCCGTGGCAGCTCTCACCCCAAAAGCCGAGATAGAAGGCGACATGGGCGACGCAAAGATGGGTCTCCAAGCACGACTGATGTCCCAAGCACTCCGCAAACTCACCGCAAACATCTCCAAGACAAACACTTGCGTAATATTCATCAACCAATTGCGCGAGAAGATTGGCGTGATGTTTGGCAACCCCGAGACCACCACGGGCGGCAACGCCCTCAAATTCTACGCATCCGTGCGCCTCGACGTGCGCCGCATCGGTCAGATAAAGGACGGCGACGACGTTACAGGCGGCCGCATCAAGGTAAAGGTTGTGAAAAACAAAGTTGCGCCGCCATTCAAGAAGGCAGAATTTGACCTGATGTTTGGCACGGGCATTTCGGCGGTAGGCGAATTAGTGGACTTTGCCGTCGATATGAACATCATCAAAAAATCCGGCTCGTGGTTCAGCTACGGCGACAGCAAGCTCGGTCAAGGCCGCGACGCCGTTCTCAACCTCCTTGGCGAGGACGAGACGTTGAAATCTGAAATTGAGGCAAAAGTACGCGCCCAACTCCGTGGCGAAGACTACAACCCCATTGAAGACCCCGACGGCGACACCGAAGCCGGCTTGGCAGCAATCGCAGCACAGGAAGCGGCAGAAGAATAGTTGGATAATTATTGAAATCAATACGAAACATCCCCGCTCAGTTTGAAATCAATGATGGGGATGTTTTTTTTACTACAACGACGAAGACGATTATTACGATGAAGACGACGAATACTAAAAGGTAATTGCCCTTCGTCAAGTTCCCAAAAATAATTGTTATTTTTATGATTTACTAAACACTAAACATTTACTTATGAGAAGACTACTTTTACAATTTGCGATGCTTGTAATCGCAATTCTTTTGGCTGACAGTGTAGCAGCACAGCCCGGCGGACAGCCACAAGCACCGTCGCCAGTTGTCAACAAGGACAACACCGTTACATTCAATTATCAAAGCAAGACCGCCCAAAAGGTGGAAGTTGACGTTCAGTTTGCTGGTCGCCACGAGATGAAGAAGGGCGACAACGATGTCTGGACTATCACCCTCGGACCCACCACGCCTGACATCTATCCGTATTGTTTCATTGTGGACGGATTGCAGGTGATGGATCCGCAGAATCCCGAATGGTTCCCCAACGAGGGCTTCAAAAACAGCCTCCTCGATATGCGCGGCGACGGCAACTTGCCCCACGCCCTCAAAAACGTTCCCCACGGCAGTGTAGAGTACGTTCAGTATTGGTCGGACGCTACGGGCGTATTCTCCAATGCCATCGTCTATGTGCCGCCGTCGTATTACAACGGCAAGAATCAGAAATATCCAGTGATGTACCTCATCAGCGGCACTACTGACACCGAGGAAGTGTATTTTAAGGTGGGCAAGATGAACCTCATTCTCGACAATCTCATTGCGCAGGGCAAGGCCAAGGAGATGATAATCGTGCTTCCATACGGCACCCCCGCCCGCATCGCAGCCACAAGGGGAGAGACAGAGATGATGCAGTTTAACCTCTTCGACAAGGATTTCCTCGACAACTTGATGCCCTTCGTTGAGAAGAATTACCGCACCATCAACGACGCCGCCAATCGTGCAATCGGCGGATTCTCCCGTGGTGGTAATCAGGCGTTGAGCATTGGTCTCAATCATTTGGACAAATTCTCGCATCTTTGCTCTTACAGTTCGTTCACGATGTTGAGGGATGGACAGTTGGACGATGCCAAGTCCCTCAATTCCAAGATAAAACTCTTCTGGCTCGGTGTTGGCAGCGATGATTTTCTCTACGGCAACGCTCGCGATTTTATGGTGGAACTCGACAAGCACAACATCAAGAATATGAAGGTGATAACCTCCGACAAGCATGGTCACACTTGGATGAACGCCCGTTACTTCTTGGAGGAATCGTTGCCTCGCCTATTCCAATCCAACCCCTACAAGGGCGCAAATATGAAGGTAACACTCCCCGAAGCCAATCAGAATCAGCAATTTACTCCCGGTGTAATGGCAAGGATGTTTCCCAAGCCTGTCATTTCGCCTGAATATTACAAGGACGGCAGCGTAACATTCCGCCTTAAAGCCGACAACGCCAAGGAAGTAAAACTCGATTTGAATCAACTTTTTGGCGGTCAAAAGACAATGACTAAGGATGCCGACGGAGTTTGGAGCATCACAATTGCCACCGACCGTCCCGACATTTATCCTTATGGTTTCATTGTTGACGGCACGAATATGAACGACCCCAACAATATGGAACTCTTCCCAAATGAAGGTTTTAAGGGCAGCCTTGTTGACATTCGTTCCAACAAACCAACAATTCAGGACGTACAGGACGTACCGCACGGCAAAGTTGCGTATCGTTTCTATCATTCCAACACCCTCGGCATCGAGCGTCCGCTGTGCGTTTACACACCCGCAGGTTATCAGCCCGATGGCAACGAAAAACTTCCTGTCCTCTACCTTATTCACGGTATGACAGATACTTACGAGACATGGTTCAAGGTTGGACACGCCAATACAATCCTCGACAATATGATTGCGCAAGGTCTCTGCAAGCGTATGATTGTCGTTATGCCTTACAACAATCCTTATCCCGAACTCATCCGGGCAGGTAAGGCAGACCGTTACGATCCCCTCGACACCAAGAAGATAGTTGATGAGACAATGAATGAACTCATTCCTTATATCGAGAAAAATTTCAACGTTCTCACCGACGCCGACAACCGCGCAATCTTCGGATTCTCGCTCGGCGGACGTCAGACCCTTGCAACCGGACTCGGCAACCCCGACAAATTCCATTACGTAGCGGCATTTGCTCCGGCAATCTTCGGCCCCGAAATCACCGAAAACTTCTCCAACGGCACATACGCCAAGCCCGAAGTATTGAAATCTAAACTCAAAATGCTTTGGCTCGGCACCGGCAAGTCTGACTTCTTGTTGCAGTCGTCCCTAACCTTGGACAAGTTTATGACTGAAAACGGCCTCACCCACACCTTCTACAACCCTGAAGGCGGACACACGTGGATGAACTGCCGCGACTACCTCGAACTCGCTGCAAAACAGGCATTCAAGTAAAATCGCCCCCCGCCTACGGCGGTCTCGATTTTTCTCTCAACGTGAATTTAAGCGAATTATAACGAATTAAAACGAATTATTTGGCATTGTAATTCGTTTTAATTCGTTATAATTCGCTTTAATTTTTGTTTAGAAACAAGACAAAACGTCAGTTTTGTCTGAAATATTGTCATTATACAATGACAATATTTCAGTTGATTCGCGTTAAGTCTGTCATTTTGTCGTGAAAAATAACCATTTTCTCCATTGGCACACAGATTGCAAACTTGGTATGTGAAAGCGCAACTGAGAGCCGCAAGGCAATCGGGGAACTTCCAAAAATTACAGTCAACAATAGATAAACAAAGAACCAATTAAATGGAGGACCAAAAAATGTTACAGAGATTCTTTAACAACAACGACTTCGATTTCTTCAACAACGACGTATTTTTCCCGTCATTGTTCAAAAACAACAAGATGGACTCCATTCCGCCGGTAAACGTAAGCGAAACCGAGAATGGTTACGACATCGAGGTTGCCGCACCGGGCTACGACAAAGGCGACTTCAAGGTTGACGTCGATAAAAACGTCCTTACTATCTCCGCCGAGAAGAAACAGGAGGAGGAAACGGGCGACAAAAAATCTGGCAAAAACTACCGCAAGGAGTTCAGTTTCACGCAGTTCCAACGCTCCTTTACATTGCCTGACGACGTTGACACCGAAAAAATCACTGGCAACTACACCAACGGCATCCTCAAACTCGAAATTCCTCACGGCGCACAAGCACCCAAGAAATCGATTGAGATAAAATAACGTAAACATTTCATTTGCATTAAAAAAATCCCTCGCGCATCTGATGTGCGGGGGATTTTTTTTATTAGTTGTTAATAATTTTCTATTTTTGTCGTTAATACTAATGAAAAACAATCAACCATAATGAAATTAACACTCTCAGAAATCATTTCGGAACTTGAACGCCACTTCCCGCCCGCGTTGCAGGAGGATTACGACAATGCTGGTATCCAGGTGGAGGCGGGTGATGGCTATATTAATAAGTGTCTTGTAACACTCGACGTAACTGAAGCTGTCGTCGATGAGGCGGTCAAGAAGGGCTGCAACCTCATCATTGCCCATCACCCGATAATCTTTGGCAAGGGGCTCCGGCATATCACAATGCAGACACCGACAGAAAGAATCATCTATAAGGCGGTAAGCAATTCGATATCAATCTATTGCGCCCACACAAATGCCGACGCGGTTCTCGAAGGCACGTCGAAGGCGATGATGGAGACCATTGGTATCGAAAGTTATCGCATCCTATCGCCCAAAACTCCTGGCGACCTTACCTGCGGCAGCGGTGCAATCGGCGACCTTCCAGAGCCGATGGACGCGATGGAGTTTCTCAAAAAAATCAAACAAGATTTCCAATGCGGTGCAATTCGTCATACCGCCATCGTCAAAGACAAAGTGAAGCGCATTGCGGTATGCTCAGGCTCGGGCAGTTTTCTCTTGAACGAGGCAAAAAGGCTCGGCGCAGATGTTTTTGTGTCGGGCGACTTCACATATCACAAGTTTTTTGATGCCGACGGACGCATCATAATTGCCGATTTGGGACATTATGAAACAGAAATTGGAATAAAAAACATTTTTGTTGATATATTACAAAAAAAATTTTGTAACTTTGCGGTCGAGAAATCGGACATAAATACGAATCCAATAAAATATCTATAAAATGGCAGATAACAAGAAGACGGTAGAGGCAACGGTGGAAGACAAACTCCGTGCGTTGTACGCATTGCAGACCATCGATTCCAAGACCGACGAAATTCACCGTCAGTGCGGCGAACTCCCCCTCGAAGTGCAGGACAAGGAGGATGAACTCGTGGGCCGTGAGACCCGCATCACCAAATACAAAAACGAAATCGCTGCCTGCGAGAAGGAAATCGCGCAGTACAAAAACGACATCGAAGTTGCCAAAGACAACATCAAGAAATACGAGCAGCAGCAGATGCAGGTGCGCAACAACAGGCAGTTTGATTCCATCACCAAGGAAATCGAATTTCAGAATCTTGACATCGACTTCAAGACCAAGAAGATTCGCGAGGTTCAGATGGCGATGGTCACCAAGAAAAACAAACTCGAAGAGGAGCAGGAGAAGCACGCCGAATGTCAGAAGGAACTCGACCGCAAGAAGAGCGAACTCGACTCCATCATCGAATCCACCCGCAAGGACGAGGAATCTCTTGCCAAGAAGCGCGAGACACTCACTGGCAAAGTGGAGGAACGTCTTTTGACCGCATACGAGCGCATCCGCAAGGGTCACAAAAACGGGCTTGCTATCGTCCGCGTTATGCGCGAGGCGTGTGGTGGCTGTTTCAACAAGATTCCCCCGCAGCGTATGATTGATGTAGCCACGCACAACCGCATCATCGTATGCGAATACTGTGGTCGCATCCTCATCGACAACGACCTCGCTGACGAGGTAGAGCCCAGGCCCGAGGTTGCCGAGGTTGCCGAGCCTGCCAAGGTCGAAAAAACTGCAACGGGCAAATAATTTGTCGCTTTGTCATAAAAAGCCACGAAACGCCATCGATGTTTTTCGTGGTTTTTTCATATTATTTTGTATTTCTATCCAAAATAATAATCACAAATATTGCACGTTATAAAAAGAAATTGTATATTTGCAACGATTAACATTAAAAACAACAAAACAATGAAAACCAACAGACTATTCTACGCGCTTATTGCGCTGCTGCTCATGCTGCCGGTATTCTCGATGACATCGTGCAGCGAGGAAGACGCACCGACCAACACAGATGAAGAAAAATCCCGAAATGCTCTCTATCAACAAGACGCACCGACCTACACTCACTCTGTAGCCGACCTTAACGGCACTTGGCTTTGGGAAACCACCGAGAGCGAGGATTTTTCGGAATTTTACGTATATATTTCGCAGGGCAGTGCTTCTGACGAAATCATAATCAGCAATTTCGGTGGACAGAGCAAGGAGGAGACGATTACTGCCAAGGTGAGCGGCACTACATTCACTTTTGCCGGCGTATTGAATGGTGGCGAGATGGAAATCAAGAACGGCATCGGAACAATAATGGGCGGCTATCAGAGCATATCCATAAGTTTCGAATACAATGTAGGGGAAGGCGACCAAGTCTGCAAGGCCAACCTCAGCTCCCAGAAAGAACTGTCGAAGAAGGCTTTGGTAGGCGTGTCTGCCAAGTAACGGAATTTTTTGGGTTAACTTTTACACGGTCGGTATTTCTGCAATGAAATCGACCGTGTTCTTTTAATATTAGGAGGGCAACATTATGAAAACGTTATCAATCAAAAAATTTTTTGTCTTGCTGTCCGTCGTGATTTTGGCGGCATCCTGCGGCAAGGAAGACAACAATGGAGTCAGCAATGACAATGGCGACGAACCTTCTGTATTTGACAAGAATGTTGTCGCATATTCCATCTCTGTGACTAAGAAAACGCAGTTGCTCTCCAAAAGCACAGGCGACGACGATACCTCTCTCCCGGAATATTTCGTGAGCGGCGACTACCTCGAAGTTTCCGGCGATGGCGTGAGCGGCATCCTGACGTTGAAGAAAGGATGCGAAAACCAATCGTCCGTCATATTTGAAGGCACGCTGAAACTCGCCGACGGCACAACGCTTACAGACAACACACCCCTATCCGTCACCCTCAAAAACACCAGCAACGGCAACGACGGCAAAATTCTCTCTGTCGGCGAAATTATGAAAGCCGCGACATTGGAAGAGGCATACCAAAAGTACAGCAGCCTTACTGCGACATTCTGTTACGGCGAAAGCGACCATGTTTCTCTCGTAGAAAACAATGCGTTTGTTGAAATCAAAGGACGTGTGGGCGAACAATCCGTCACTGTCAATTCTCAGACGTATCCTCTCACAGACGGTGCTGTTTGTCTTGCTGTTGCGGACAATACTGAACTTGAATGTGATCTCGTTCCTGGTGGTTCGATGACGGTTAGGTCATTGAGCAAGAGTACTCCTATTGATGCTTCCAACGAAATTACTGGTATTTTTTCTGTTGGCGCAGACAAAATAGTTCGTTTTAGCAAAAGTAATTTGCAGTACGACAAGAACCGCAGAAAGTTTGTATTCGCCGACAATCAATACGACTACAAAGGTAGTTCCGAGGGCAATATTATAGACCTTTTTGGCTGGGGTACAGGCAATAATCCCACAGAAAGTAGTGCCTCTAATGCAAAATATACTGATTTCAACGACTGGGGCGCGAAGGTTGGCTCAGGCTGGCGTACACTTTCGCAAAATGAGTGGGCCTACCTTCTTGGTGCCCGTCATGATGCAGAAGCAAAGAATTATTTTGGATATGTTGTCTTCCTGTCAAATGATAAAAAAGATACTCTTGCCTACAAGTTTGGGCTGATAATTCTTCCCGACGATTGGATTGTATCCGATGGACAATACATACTATTGGAAGATAACACCTATTCCGTAGAAGAATGGGCTGATATGGAACAAGCTGGCGCAGTATTCATCCCGGCAACCAATGAGCAAAGTTTTTCCGATACAAAAAAGATAATGTATGGCTCATATTGGACATCCTCATTCCTTAGCGATGCCTTCTCTTTGCGGATGCAAATAACCCACAGTTACCGTGAGTTTAATGGAAATCATATCTATGGTTATGGCTTTTCAGAGTACATCCGCAGCAACAAATTTTCTGTACGTTTAGTAAAAGATATTTAACTTCAAGTATCCATTGAGCATTTTTTTCAGTGGATGATTGTAGTTTTCGATTACCCACCTCTAAAAAAACTTTTGGAAATACCTCTTGCGAAGTATTCCCAAAAGTTTTTTTCATAGTTGAAACTATAATATTTTTTTCGCCTATGAAATAATCCTTGTTGTGCCGAAGCCCAAGCCGTGTGTCGGTGTCTTAGGCGTAAAGGCAGAGGTTGCGGTCCTCTATCATCTTGCGGAGATTGATAAGCGCGTACCTCATACGACCGAGTGCTGTGTTGATGCTTACTCCGGTCTGGTCTGCGATCTCCTTGAAACTCATTTCGCCGTAGTGACGCAACAAGATTACTTCTTTCTGGTCGTCAGGAAGTTCGTTGATGAGCTGCCTAACCTCAAACTCTATACGATTCTGTACAAGACGGTCCTCGATATTGACGTCCGCAAACTTCTTACTATTGAAAAGATCTGCCTCAGTACTGTCGGAAGACGTTACCTTTAAGTGCTTCTCCCTGCGGTAATGGTCGATTATCAGGTTATGCGAGATGCGTACTACCCACGAGAGGAATATGCCCTTCTCCATATACCTGCCCTTGCGAAGCGACTTGATCACTTTGATGAAGGTCTCCTGAAATATATCCTCCGCCAATTCGCGATCCTTGACATTGAGCATTATGTAAGTGAATACTTTGCTCTTATGACGCTCGAAGAGGGTCTTTATACAATTGCCGTCGCCGTTCTCTATGAACGCATTGACGAGCTCCTGGTCTTTCATTTCTACGTAAGCCATGGTATTTCTGTTTTTAGTTAATACGTGTAGCTCTCAACTTATAGGCGTTCCTCCTTTATTTTAAAGTTAGTAATTATTGTTGACTGTGTTTGTATGTTTTTGAGTTTGTTACTTTGTTTGTCTGTTTTGATGAGTTATACGTAACAAACTGAAAAAATGTTGCATGAATTTATGTTAAAAAACATAAAAAACAGCGTCATTTTGCATAATTAATTGCAAAAACTTCGCCAAAAAACGTTTGCATAGATTTTTTTTTGCATTTATCGGCAAAATCTGCGGCAATTATGAGGAAAATTTGTATTTTTGACGCACAAATATTAACGTTAATCCCAAACATTATAATTACAGACATGAAAAACATTTCGATAGGTATCGACATAGGCGGCACCAACACCGTGATTGGAGCCGTTGCAGACGACGCTACAATCATTGCCGAGGCTTCGCTCTCCACTCAGAAGTATGTGGTGCTTGATGATTACATCAACGCCTTGGTATCCAACATCAAAGACATCCTCGCCAAATGCGGCGAACACACCCTGCGTGGCATCGGTGTGGGCGTACCGAACGGCAATTTTTACAGTGGCGCGATAGAGATGGCGCCCAATCTGCCTTGGAAGGGCAAGGTGATGTTGGCAGACCTTCTGCGCCGACATTTCGACACCAAAGTCGTAGTAACCAACGATGCCAAAGCAGCCACAATCGGCGAGATGGTATATGGCGGTGCCAAAGGCATGAAGAATTTTGTGATGATTACCCTCGGCACGGGGCTCGGTTCGGGCGTCGTTGTCAATGGAAGCCTCGTGTATGGTGCGGACGGCTTCGCGGGCGAATTTGGACATTCGGTGGCGATACCCGGCGGGAGGGAATGTGGCTGCGGACGTCAGGGCTGTCTCGAAACTTACGCATCAGCCACCGGCATCAAGCGCACGGCGTTTGAATTGATGGCTAAATACAACACGCCGTCCAAGATGCGCGACATTCCGTTTTCTAAACTCACGAGCAAAGACATCTATATATTTGCGACGGAGGGCGACGCGCTCGCATTGAAGGCGTTTGATTTCACCGCCGACATACTCGGACGCAAACTCGCCGACCTTTGCACGGTATTGAGTCCCGAGGCTGTGTTTATTTTCGGTGGACTTGCCAACGCCAAGGAGCTAATTGTGGATGCCACAAAGAAATACATGGAGCAGTATATGCTGCCCGTGTTCAGAAACAAGGTGAAGGTATTGCCGTCGGCATTGCTCGGCACCAATATCGCTGTGCTCGGCTCCGCGGCCCTCGTCGCTTAAACAACATTTTTAACTCTAATCCATTATGAAGAGCAATACTATAACTGTAACATCGTCGGAAAATTCTGGCGATGTTATATTGACGGTGAAACGTAACAAGTTTCCGTGGTGGATATTCTTGTTTCTGTTGCCGCTGATATTGCTGATACCCATAAAGAGGGACATCAACATACAATACGCGCAGCAGGGCAGCGACATTGCAGTCGCAAAGGCCGCCGCCACTGTTACATATCCCGTGACATCCACTTTTGGCGGCAAGACAATGCTTACTGTCAAGGACACCACCGACACCGAAGGCAAGATGGTGATAAGGGACGTGGCAGAGCCGCTGTGGTACAAGTTGTTTGGCGGTCATAGCGATTCGCTTTTTACGAGTTGTGGCAATGGCTGTTACAGCCTCAAAAATGCTGGTTACAAGTACCGCGACTTCCCGCCCGACGATTTCAAGAAAGTATATCTTGGGGCTGTGGCAAGCGTGGAGACACTGTTTGTGGCAGATGCCGACGACGGAGAGCCTATTCCCGAGGCTGACATTCTACTTGTTCGCACTGTGGATGGCAATTCCACTTCCGATAATGTCAAGTCTGATGTAGCAGGTCAGTTTGACATCAAGGGTATGCCACTATGTGGTACGGTCAAGGTGGTTGCGTCCAAGGAAGGTTACGAAAATGACACTCTCGAGGCATCGCTTTTTGACATCAGCAATATGACCGACGAAGAAAAGACCTTGCACTTGAAACCGTTGAAAGGTTGCGTGAAAGTCATAGTCAAAAACCTGAATACCAAGACATTGCTGACAGACGCTACGGTAACATTGGAAATCAACGGTGCGGCTCGTACTATGAAGACCAATACCAATGGTGTTGGCGTGGGTATGTTTGATTCGTTGAGGATCAGCAGCACCTTGAAATTCACCGCGTCCAAGGCTGGCTACGCCGACACGACGCTTTCGGGCTACACGGTGCAGCAGTTTATGAACCTCGACGAGGAGAAGCGTACAATGTATCTGCGTCCGCTCACCAAGTCGCTTGTATTCAAGAATGTGGACGGCACAGGCGCGGCACTGTCTGGCGTCAAAAACGAGATTTACAAGAATGGCAATCTCATCGCCACCGAGTACAGCAACAATGCCGGCGAATTTGTTGTGGCAAATATTTTGGATTCTGACAAGCTTTCAATCGCCGCCACCAAGACGGGTTATAATGGCAACAATACCAAGGTCAAGAACAAGACTTTGGCGCAATTGAACACTCAGGATTCGCGCACTATTCCGCTTACGAAGATTGAGCAGCCGAAGCCCACGCCTCCGCCGCCAAACAACAACAAACAGGACGACCTCAAAGGCGAGAGCGGCGACCTCCGTATCAATCTCCAATGGTATTGCCGTACCGACCTTGACCTTCACGTTATCGATCCCTGTGGCAACGAAATTTATTTCTCCAAGCGTAAAGCGACGTGTAATGGCGGTACGGGTATTCTCGACCTCGATGCCAACGCACTCATCGGCACCACTACGCGCCCGCAGGAAAACATCTATTGGTTGAAGCCTTCGCCGGGCACTTATACCATCAAGGTGGTTTGCTTCAAGTGGCGCGAAAGGTCTCAAAATCCGATTAGTTACAATATTTCGATTGTTGATAAAAACGGCCGTGTAGATAAGCGCGGCACGATAGCCAAGGGTCAGACAATTACCGTGTGCAAGCATACGGTGAATTAAAGTTTATAAGAATTATTGGTGAAAAAAAATATCAAAGTCCGCCAGAATAATCTTCTTTATTTCAGTCCCTCTCTTTAATGAAGATGGGCGGACTTTGGTGTTTTTTGAAATTTCTTTTTTTGTTATAATTATTATCTGTAACCGCGTTCTTGCAGTTCAGCTTTTACGTATAAAATGTCGTCTTGGTGCCACATGTCGTTTTCCCATTTTTGGATGTTGGCGGCTACCTTAGAATATACTTTTCTGCCGGTCTTGCAGTTGGTGTAATAACACCATTTGGCAAATTCTTCGTCAACGGAACCGCCTTCGTCTATCTTTTTGCGAAGGCCGCTTTTGAGCAGCGATCCGATTCCCTTGCTGAATACGAAGTGTGCAAGTACGATTTTGCGGCTGCCCCTTATCTCGGGGTAAAGTTTGTTGGCTGTTGCATACGAGACTTTGAAATCGGCTCGTAGCAGGCTGTCGGCGAAACGCTCCGAAATCTGCTCCGGAAAGCTCTCGCCCTGTTGTATGACGTGTCCGTAGCCTATTGTAAGTTTGCCTGAGACACATCTGTAGGCTCTGCCGTTTGCAAAGCCTTCGTGAAGTTTGATGAAGTCGATGGCGGCTTCATAGTTTTTGCGCTCGCTCTCGGCAATGCTCTGATCCAAGGAGAATACAGTGTTGTCGAGTGTAGCGATTCTGCTGTCTTTGATGTAGCGTCCGCTCGTAAGTTCGTTGCAATACAAGGCGACTGCTATCAGCAACAGCAGGGTCGTCAAAAGTTTTTTCATGTTGATTAATATTTAGAAGTCGCGAAGAAACACGGCTTCCGACGGGACACAATGCCGGTGTGAAGAGTTGCCGGCTCGTATGTAATGTATTGTACTCAATATTTAGGGTTAAAAAGTCCATCCCGTCGATATTTCGTTTCCAAATCCGGGGCAGTAGGTCGCAATGTTGTGTTTTAGATGCGTCAGACCGCCTCGCGCCACCATTTTAGTGACGGTGCAAAGTTGGGAAAAGATTTTGACTTTTAGTTTACGCCAATTTTAAGATTTGTTTAATTTAGCAATTGGGTCGGTTTGGTGTCGAGGTTTTTGAGACGGAAGTAGAATGTGGAGCCTTCGTTGGGCGCAGATTCGAGCCAAATGGAGCCTCCAAGTATGTCTATGTAGCCTTTGCACAATGAAAGACCCACGCCCACGCCGTCGTATTTGCGTTCGAGGACGTTTTCTGCTTGTTGGAATGATGTGAATATGCTTTCGTGCAGCTCCTTGCGGATGCCTATGCCCGTGTCGCGGACGAAGAAGGTTATGTAGTTGTCCTCTATGTTGTATCCGTATGATACGCTGCCTTTGCTTGTGAACTTGATGCCGTTGGAGATGAGGCACGTGAGCGTTTTTTTCACCTTGTAGCTGTCGGTTACTATGTTGGAATCGTCGTCTGACACCGATGGCTGCGGTATCAGGTCTATGTGCTTGGCGTGCGCGAAGGTCTCCATTTCGTTGTAGATGGTCTTGAGCATCGAATTGACATTGACCGACGATATTGTGGCCTTGCTCTGCTGTGTCTGCAACTTGGACATCTCCATTATGTTCTCTATTATATAAAGGAGTCGCTTGCTTGCCTGCGATATGTAATCGACGTAGAGTCGGTCTTTGTTGGAGAGCGATGTCGATTTTGCCAGTAGTTGCCCAAAGCCGATGATGGAGTTCATAGGCGTGCGTACTTCGTGCGACATATTGGCAAGGAACGCGGTCTTGAGCTTTTCGTTTTGCTCGGCGCGTTCCTTTTCCTCCACGAGTTGACACTTGTATTGTCGCTCCTTGATTTCTGCTACCATGAGCGGCGATATGTAGTCGGCAAGGCCTTGTACGAAGTTTTTCGCTTTTGGGGTGAATGTGGTCTGCGGGTCGGTACAGGAGATGATGCCTATCACCTTGTCCTTGTCCATTACGGGAGTGGTGAGTATCTCGTTGCAATCGAATGTGTTGGTCTCGATCAGTTGCTCTTTGGAATCAAAGACTATTTCGAGTCCGTTGTTTTTGATTTCGAATATGAGGTCGCCGTTGGCGTCTGGGGACGGCAAATACCCCTTGTCGTTGTGAGCAAGGCAAATCACTTCCCTGTCTTGATGTACGTAGCCGATGAATCCGCCACGGCTGCCGGTATTTTTCAAAACGAAGTCCAGCACTACTTTGTATAGGCTCGCGTCGTGTCCGAGGGCGAATGCTTTGGAGATTTCGTTTTTGATCATCAAGTCGTTTCGTACTTCGATTTCGTGCTTGATGTCGTTGAACACCGCCGCCGAAAATCCTTTCCTCGGCGAGTAGGTGCGCACTTCAAAGTGTTTTTTGGTGGCTGGATGGTAATATTTGCCACTGTACGAATTGCCGGTGAGGGCCGATTTGGCGAGTATCCTCATCACGCTCTCATCTATGTCTGGTATTACGTCGTCGATGTTTTTGCCGATGGCTTGCTCCTTGTCTTTGTCGAAGTATATCTCGAAGGCGGAGTTGATGTCGAGTATCTGGTGGTTTGTGATGTTGCCCTTGTCGTCGGTAATGCCTTTGAGAAACACGAATCCAGACGACATGTTTTCAAACAGCATCTTGAAGTTGGTCTCTTCGGAGGATTCGGTTATTTTGTTGACATTTTTAATAATGAATAGTACTCCGTCGTTCATCGCCGCCGCCTTGATGTTGAAGGCTTTGTCGTTGGAAGTGTTGAGGAGGAGTTCTACCATTTGTTTGCGGTCGGCTTTGAGGGAGGCAATCTCCTCGTAGTCGCCCATTGCAAACTGCGCCGGCATCAGGTCGAAGAATCCCTTGCCAAGAGCTTCGTTTTTGGTGACGCCAAGGAAACGCGCCGCCGACGAATTGAGGGTGCGTATTCTGTAGCTCGTCCATTCGCAATATATCGCCATATCGTCGTGCGACTCGATAAGCGCATCAAGCAGGAGGTAGCCAACGCCATCGCCCGCTTGATTAATGCAGAATGTCCCTGCCGGATATGTCGATACATCGTTTTTCATTTTGCCTTTTTTATGCCGTCCAAAGGTATATAAAAGTTTCTATATATAAAAAATTTTTTTCAATTTTTTTCGTCATTTTTTTGCGGCTCGCGTGGTAGCGTGATGATGAAGGATGAGCCTTTGCCGAGCGTGGATTCTATGTTGAGCGTGCCTTTGTGCCGCTGTATGAACTCCTTGGAGATTATCAGACCCATACCCGTGCCGGTCTCTCCCGATGTGCCTTTGGTGGAATTGAGCTCAATGGTGCCGAGTATTTTTTTGATGGTCTCTTGTGTCATTCCCACGCCGTTGTCTTCTATGGTAATCTCTGTGTTGTCGGCTGTCTGGCTTGAGCTTATCACGATGAGCCCGCCTTCGTTGGTGAATTTGATGGCGTTGGAGACGATGTTGCGGATTATGGTCTGCAGCATCGGCTTGTCTGCCCATACGGTGTCGTCGGTTGTGGTGCTGTTGATGAGCATTATGTGCTTGCGCTCCGCCTGCACTTTGATTTCGTTGAGGGTTTCGGCGGCGGTGGCGTGCACGTTGAGGGTTTCGGGGTTGAATTGTATGGTGTTTTGCTGTGTGCGCGCCCATACGAGCAGGTTGTCGAGGAGTTCGTATGCGCCTTTCGCTGATTGGTGCAATACCTTAGCCATATCTACGGAGCGTTGGTCCACTTCGGGGTTGAGCCGGCGTGTGAGCAGTTCGGAGAGTCCGTTGATGGCGTTGAGCGGGTTGCGGAGGTCGTGCGCGATTATGGATATAAACTTGTTTTTGGTGTCGATTGCCTTTTGGAGCTCGCTGTTGCGGTCGTCGAGCATTACGTTGAGTTTTTTGAGCTGGCGTGCGCGATCCTTGTTTTCTTGGAGGATGCGCGTCTCTTCGGTGATGTCGTTGATGATGGCAGCCACGAAGTTGGGCTCCGGCATATACATATTGACCTGAAAGTCTATCTCCTTGTCGGGCAAGTGAGTCTTGAAACTTACCGACCGCCCCGTTTCGGCGACGTTGAGCAACGCTTTGTAAAAATCTGCCGGATACAAGGGGTTGTTTTCTCTCATACGGTTTCCGTAACGCTTTGTGGTGTCAGTTCTTACGATTTCGCTTAGTTTGGCGTTGCCTTCGCGGAAATAGAGGTTGCCGTCCTTGTACTCCGCGAGCAGGAATCCCGAGGTCATATTGTCGAATAGCAGCTGACGTTTGGTCTTTTGGAGTTGGAGCGAGTTGTTTATTTTTTGGAGGTAATTGGCGAGGTCGCGGTTTACCTTCATCTCTTCCTCCGAATTGTCGCGTGATTCGCGGAGGTCGCAGATGGTGGATGTGAGTTCCTGGATGGCGTTTTGCTCGAAGGTAACGTCTTCGATGTTCACTATTACCGTGCGCCTCGTGCCGTAGTCCATAGGCACCATCGAAATCCTGAGCGACCTCTTGTGCGGACGCCCGTCTCGCTGTATCTGTGCGTATGAGAATATTTTTTTGATTACCTTTTTGCCGGAGGAGAATACCTCGTTTACCAATTCGTAGAGCTTGCAAAATTCGCAGTTTTGGGCGCACCTGCCGCCGTCTTCGTGAAAATTTTGGCACGAAAGCAGGTCGCAAAACATCCTATTGAAGGCGTCTTCTTTCTCGATGTTGTACTTGTTGCAGAATGTGGCGTTTGCAAATAGTATGCGCCCCATATCGTCGGTGATTACCATCATCGCGGGCATCGTGTCGAGGAATACTTCAAGGTTGGTGTTGTGGAAGTGCCTCAGCTGATTGAACCTCTCAAAAATGCACTTGACTTTCGCCTCGAAGATGTTTTGGTCCAATGGCTTGCGGATGAAGTCGTCGATATTGAGTTCAAAGGCGCGGCAAATCAAGTCTTTCTTCTTCTCGGAGCCGTATAGCACCACCATTTTGTAAGGTTTGGCTTCTTGGATGAGAGTTTCGAGCGCGGAGTCGTCCGTTACCGAGTCTATGTCAACGAACACGGCGCGGATGTCAACGTCGGTGATGTATCTGCCGGCGTCGCCCACGGTCTCCAAGCAAATAAATTCGTAGCCGAGCTGTTCTAAAACGTCGGTAAAAATTTTTTTGCAGGAATCGTCGTTGCCATTTATGATAAGTACCTTTGACATTGTAAGTTGTAATTATTTTTTATTTCAAAAAACCGCCAATTATGCCGCTGAACTCCGCGAATGCCTTCTCCAAGTCGTCGTTGACTACAACGTGGTCAAACATCGGTGCGCGCTGCATCTCCTGCGCTGCCTTGGAGACACGCTTGTCGATTTCCTCGATGGAATCGGTGCCGCGTCCCACGAGCCTGCGCCTCAGCTCCTCCACCGACGGCGGCTGTATGAATACGGAGATGGCATCGTCGCCAAATTTTTTCTTCAGGTTGATGCCGCCTTCCACATCGACGTCGAAGATGATGTTGTTGCCCTTTGCAAAAATCCTCTCCAACTCGCTGCGGAGCGTGCCGTAGTAGCGTCCTTCATATACTTGCTCGTACTCTACGAATTGGTCGGCGTCGATGCGCTGCTTGAAGTCGCTGACGGTAAGGAAATAATAATCCTTGCCATCCACTTCCTGCCCGCGTGGGGCGCGTGTGGTGGCAGATACAGAAAATTCGAGCCTCAACTCCTTGATAGCCATTAATTTGCCGATGAGTGTGCTCTTGCCAGATCCCGACGGCGCGGATATTATGACGATTTTGTTCATAGCGGTCTTTTTATTTCCTTTTAACGCTAATTGTTGCAAAAATGTTACCAACAATTATTTTTTTCAGAGAGTTTTGTATGATTGTTAAATGAAATAAAAAAAATTTTGCTACATCAATAGATTTCAGTACCTTTGCGCCAATTAAATAAGACACAAAAACGATGAACAATCTCGAACTTTCAGAACAGGAACAGATAAGGAGGCAGTCGCTTGCACGTCTCCGCGAACTTGGCATCGACCCATATCCGGCTGCCAAATACGACATTAACGCGCACACCGACGAAATCCGCAACAATTATTCTCCTGAAAAAAACAACTATCAGGACGTTTGTCTTGCGGGCAGGATTATGAGCCGCCGCATTATGGGCGCATCGTCGTTCACCGAGTTGCAGGACGAAAAGGGCAGGATTCAGTGCTACTTCAACCGCGACGTCATCTGCCCCGGCGACGACAAGACCATGTACAACGAGGTCTATAAAAAACTCCTCGACATCGGCGACATCATCGGCGTAAAGGGCTACGCTTTCCTCACAAAGACCGGCGAACTCTCTGTGCACGTGCAGGAATTTACGGTATTGTGCAAGTCATTGAAGCCGCTCCCAATCGTCAAGGAAAAGGACGGCAAGGTCTATGACGCATTCACCGACCCCGAACAGCGTTACAGGAAGCGTTACGTGGATTTGATTGTCAACCCCAAAGTAAAAGAGGTGTTCATCAAGAGGACCAAGCTCGTCAATACGATGCGCCAGTACCTCGATTCGATTGGCTGCCTCGAGGTGGAGACCCCGATTCTCCAGCCGATTTATGGCGGCGCGTCGGCTCGTCCGTTCAAGACGCACCACAACGCGATGGACCAGACATTGTATCTCCGCATCGCCAACGAACTTTACCTCAAAAAACTCATCGTGGGCGGTTTTGAGGGCGTTTACGAATTTTCCAAGGACTTCCGCAACGAGGGTATGGACAGGTTCCACAATCCCGAGTTTACGCAGATAGAATTGTACGTGGCGTACAAGGATTATTTTTGGATGATGGACACCGTGGAGGAGATGGTGGAAAAAGTAGCCATCGCCACCAACGGCACTACAAAAATCAAGGTCGGCAACAACGAGATTGATTTCAAGCGTCCGTGGCAGAGGTTCACGATGTTTGAGGCTATCGAGCACTATACAGGTGTTGACATTTCGGAGATGGATGAAGCCCAACTCGCCGAGACCGCCAAGAAGTTTGGCGTGGAGGTCGATAGCACAATGGGCAAGGGCAAACTCATCGACGAAATTTTTGGCGAGACCTGCGAGGCCAAGATTATTCAGCCTACTTTCATCACCGACTATCCCGTGGAGATGTCGCCGCTCACCAAGAAACACCGCAGCAAGGAAGGCCTTGTGGAGCGTTTTGAGGCTATCTGCAACGGCAAGGAACTCTGCAACGCTTATTCGGAACTCAACGACCCGATTGATCAGCGTCAACGTTTTGAAGACCAACTTCTTCTCGCCAAGCGCGGCGACGAGGAGGCTATGGTTTTGGACGAGGACTTCCTCACCGCCATCGACCACGGTATGCCCCCGACGGCAGGTGTTGGCATCGGCATCGACCGTCTGACGATGATTATGACCAACAGCGAATCCATCCAAGACGTATTGTTCTTCCCGCAGATGAAACCTGAGAAGAAGTTTGAATACGACCCCGTGGAGGCCTACACAGCCATTGGTGTGCCGGCGGAGTGGGTGCCCGTAATTCAGAAACTCGGTTTCCTCAAAGTGGAAAACCTCGCCACCGCCAAGTTCGGCAAACTCTTCAACGACCTCTGCGGCATCAACAAGAAGGGCAAGATGAACCTCGCCAACCCGACTCAGGACGATGTAAAGGGTTGGATTGAGAAGGCCGGCGAAAAAATCTCATAAAAAATTTGCACATCCCGAAAAATCTCCGTACCTTTGCGCACGAAAATTTTTTCAATTAAACAACACATATAATAATTACAAAAAATGCCTGTTAAAGTAAGATTAGCAAGACAAGGTAAGAAGGGCTACGCACACTACGCGATAGTGATTGCCGACTCAAGAGCGCCACGTGATGGCCGATTCATTGAAAAGATTGGTACTTACAACCCCAACACAGTACCGCAGCAAGTCGATATAAAGTTCGAGAGGGCTTTGTATTGGATTCAGACAGGCGCTCAGCCTACCGACACTTGCAGGTCGCTCCTTTCTATGAAGGGAGTATTGCTCAAAGACCACCTTCTCCGTGGCGTCAAGAAGGGCGCACTCACCGAGGAGCAGGCCGAGAGCAAGTTCCAAGCCTGGGTTTCCGACAAGGAAGCCAAACTCAACGCCAAGAAGGAAGCCAAGCTCAACGCCAAGAAAGAGGCTGCAAGCAAGGCTCTTGCCGAGGAGACCAAGAAGAAGGAAGCAAAACTCGCGGCAGTATCCGCCAACAAGGCTGAAGAAGCAGCCGCAGAGGCCGCCAAGAAAGCCGAAGAAGAGGCCGCTGCCGCAGCAGAGAATGCAGAGTCGCAACCCGCAGAAGCAGCAGCACCCGCCGATGAACCCAAAGCTGAGTAAATACTTCGACAAGTCCAAGTTGACTAAACTCGGCGAAATCGTTGCATTCAAAGGCACCAAGGGGGATGTTGTGCTAAGGCTCGACAATCCTAACTACGACATCAACAGTCAGGAACCTGTACTCGTCGAGACAGACGGGTACTTGGTTCCTTTTTTCGTACAAGAGGATTCGGTGTTCTATTCCAAAAACGGCGACATTTCGCTCCGTTTCGACACCATACAATCCAACGAGGATGCCGCAAGGGTGGTGCGCAAGCCGGTATATGTCTCCAATGACGACCTCGTGGTAGATGAAGACGAAGACGACGAATACAACGACTTCAAGTACGCCAATTATGACGTGTTTGACCAAAACGACGCATTGCTCGGCAAGATTGTCGATATTGACGACATCCCCGGCAACCCGTTGATAATCATACACAACTCTTTTGGCGAAGAAATACTTGTGCCGCTCAATGGCGCAGAAGTACTCGCCGAAAACGATACTATCCGCACCATAAAACTCTCAATCCCCGACGGACTATTGGACATCAACCGATGAAAGACTCCCTTGTAACTCTCCGCGCACTCGAACCCGACGACGTTGACTACCTCTACAAATGGGAAAACGACCCCGAAATTTGGAGAGTAAGCGCGACGATTGCGCCGTTTTCGCGGCACAGTCTGTTGGAGTACATCGCAGATTCGTTGACGAAAGATGTCTTTGAGATGCATCAAGTGAGGCTCATCATCGTAGAAAACCTCAGTCGCAAGCCTGTGGGCGCGATAGACCTCTACGACGTATCTGTGCCCGATATGAGGGCGTCGGTTGGCATCAGCATCAATGCCACAGAACGCCGCCGCAACGGATTGGCTACAAGCGCGTTGAGATTGTTGACAGAATACGCCTTCGATATATTGGGCTTGCACCAACTCCACGCCCGCATCAGCGTTGGCAACGAGGCAAGCCGCCGACTATTCGCCAAATGCGGGTTCACAGAAAGCGGCATCCTTAGACAATGGCATCGCACCCCCGACGGATGGGAAGATCAGGTGGAGATGCAATTGATAGATGGAAAATAAATTTTTGTTTCATAAATATAATGTGTATCTTTGCGACACTTTATAAATAGAAACGTCAAACTTATAAAACATTAAATTACAAACAAATGGCAAAGATGAATTTTGGCGGTGTCGAGGAAAACGTAATGACCCGCGAAGAATTTCCATTGGAAAAAGCACGTGAAATCTTGAAGGACGAGACCATCGCCGTAATTGGTTATGGTGTACAGGGTCCGGGACAGTCGCTCAACCTCCGCGACAACGGCTTCAATGTAATCGTAGGACAGCGCGAGGGCAAGACCTATCAGAAGGCTGTCAACGACGGTTGGGTACCCGGCAAGACTTTGTTCTCCATCGAAGAGGCTTGTCAGAAGGCAACTATCATTATGTGCCTCCTCTCCGACGCAGCTGTAATGTCGGTATGGCCCAAAATCAAGCAGTACCTCACCGCAGGCAAGGCTCTCTACTTCTCGCACGGCTTTGCAATCACTTGGAACGACCGCACCGGTTGCGTTCCTCCTGCCGACATCGACGTCATTATGGTTGCTCCCAAGGGTTCGGGCACATCGCTCCGCACGATGTTCCTCGAAGGCCGCGGCCTCAACTCTTCATACGCCGTATATCAGGACTACACCGGCAAGGCTATGGATCGTACATTGGCACTCGGCATTGGCATCGGTTCGGGTTACTTGTTTGAGACCACATTCCAGCGTGAGGCTACATCCGACCTCACCGGCGAGCGTGGTTCGCTTATGGGCGCAATCCAGGGCTTGCTCCTCGCTCAGTACGAAGTATTGCGCGAGCACGGTCATTCGCCTTCGGAGGCATTCAACGAGACTGTTGAGGAACTCACTCAGTCGCTTATGCCTCTCTTCGCTAAGAACGGTATGGACTGGATGTACGCCAACTGTTCTACTACCGCACAGCGCGGCGCATTGGATTGGTTCCCGAGGTTCCACGACGCTGTAAAGCCCGTTCTCGAATGGCTCTACCTCTCTGTAAAGACCGGCAACGAGGCTCAGATTTCCATCGATTCCAATTCCAAGCCCGACTACCGCGAAGGCCTCGAGAAGGAACTCAAGGCTCTACGCGAGAGCGAAATGTGGCAGACCGCCGTTACAGTTCGTAAACTCCGCCCGGAAAACAACTAATCGTTTCCCACGGTTGGAATTTTTGAGTAAATAAAACAGCCGCCGCAAAGTCTTGGATGACAAGAATTTGCGGCGGCTTAGTTTTTTGTATGAGAACGAAATCCTTTAACTTCTCCAACAATTTTGCAGTGATTTCGAGGTCAAATAAACAATTTCTTTTAATATAAAAAGCATCTTTCAAAAATTTTTATTAGTTTTGTGCCATGATAAAAGTGTGATTTTGTAGAATTTGTATTACATTTTTCACAAAAAAGCAATGTTTCATCATTTTTTGGAACGATTTTTGGCATTAGAATGTTGACAAAGATAATTAACAAAAAACTATTATAAATCATGAAATCAAAATATCTGTTCACAAGCGTTGTGGCTCTTGCGCTCCTCTCTGGATGTATCAAGGAGGAGGGCGACGATATGATGATAATTAGGTCTGTTGTGGATGACAAAAGCGCAGAGAAAATCACCATTGTTACCGCTGAAGATGGTTACATGGAGGGACTCGCTACGAAAGACAGCGTTATTGTCAACAGCTACGAGCCGCCAGAGAACGTTAGTAATGAGATTCGGGTGAATTGTTATGTTACAATGCACTCTGAGTTTTCCGAATTCACAAACCGCAACAAGATTAAACACGTCGGCTATGTGTATTCCCATGACCCAAATCCTGCTATTGGTAAAGATGGGTGTAAATTCAGTATGTTTACTGGCTCTACGCCTAAGTACCCCAAGGGGTATGTTTCAAGTGGGTCTTCTGTTTCTGAACACGATGCTGTGTTTGATTTGACGCTTGAATGGCTTGATTTGAATTCCACCTACTTTGTCCGTTCTTTTGCCACATATGAAGCAGAAGATGAGGCTAAGAATAAAGATTCAGTCGTCTATAACAACCGTGTTGTTGAGGTAAAGACTGTTCTGCCAGAAGATGTTTGGGTCAAGAGAAATGATGCTCCGACGGAAATGACTACGCGTTCCAACGCTTTTGTTTGTACAGTAGGTGAGGACGTATATATGTACGGAGGTCGAAATGGCGGTTTCAGTTGTTGCAATGATCTATGGAAATATGACCCGGTAAAGGACGTATGGCAGCAGCAAAGCACGTTTGAACCGGTGAACGGACATTATTACAACGAAGCCAAAAGAAGCAATGGAGCAATGTTCGCGTACCCTAATAACGGAGACCAGTTGCTTTATATCGTGGGAGGCGAGCTGGAGGATGGCACATACACTGGTAAAGTATTCTATTACAGTGTCAAAAACAATCGTTTCGCAAGTCCATTGGATCATCCCAACAAGGGTAAAAAGTATCCTGTTTTCAATTCAGATGGTAGTCCTGTGTATGAAAAGGATGCCAATGGAGTTGAAAAAGAGCCAAAAGTGCAAGAGATGTCAGACATGAGCAGAGATTATGTTGAGGATTTGCCTATATTCAAAATGGTTGGATCCCAGAAACAGCATTTTGGTCTCGCTGGTGCTGTGGCGTTTTCATTGACAGACAATGGATTTACAAAGTATTTTATCGCATTTGGCAAGAACAACGTAACGGGCGATGGACAAAAGCACATTCAAACATCTGTTTATGAATATGATGTTACCTACGATCGCACATGTAATGGTGTTAATGAACTTAGTGAATGGGCTTGGACAGAAACCGGTATTACTGTTAATGGTAATACGGACAGTAAATATGTAGAAGGCTTATATCAACCTGTATGCGTACAAAATGGCAATAGTGTGATATTGGGCACTGGTGAAAGCTCCAAAGGTGGTGTTTCGAGAAATTTCTACAATGTATCCTATTCGATACAGAATCAAAAAGTTAATATGACATTAATCCCTGTTAATGACGTATTTAAAGGAGATGGGGCTGAAGACGAAGGATTCAAGCCAAGAGCCAATGCTTCAGCATTCTATCTTCATTACACCAAGGGAAGTACGCAATATGACAGATTTTACATTGGTTGCGGACGTACATGTGTGGAGGACGAATACAATTATGGAAGTGATCAACTTATTAACGACCTGTGGTGTTATGATCTCAACAGCCGTCAGTGGTCTCGTAAGTCAGACTGCTATTCTCGTATTCCTCGTCAGGGTGCGGTAGGATTTGCCACCAAACGAGATGACGAACACTTCAAGGGAGATAGTTTTGTAAAGGATTTAGGCGAGGAAGTGCGAGGTATGATTTCATTCGGCAGTGGATATATTCTTGAAGAAGGATACAAAGCCACGCTCAACGACAATTGGGAGTACATCCCGTAAAGTGGTCCGATTTGTTAAACGCAATTTAATGTCATCATTATGAAAAAGATAATTTTAGCATTAGTTATGGCAATGGTTGTCGCATTGCCGGCTATGTCGCAGGGATTTGGCGGTATGGGTATGGAAGGCATCAGCAAGTCGGAATACCGCTACTGGAACTTTGTGATGGGTGTCAATGTTGGTTTTGGCAGCACCATTGGCAAGAATAACAGCAACTTGTACATAAAGACCAATGTGGGCGACTTTCCGCAGGAGAAGGAGGGCTTCTCCATCACGCCTGGCTATCATCTGGGTTTTGTGTACAATTACGACCTGCTCAACAACAGGATGGGTGTCGTGGCTGGATTGGAGTACATCAATTACGGTGTGCAAAATATTTACAGCTCCACAGTCAACGATTTGAAGGTGAAGACCACTTACCGTGCTACGGGCATTGCGATTCCCATCTTGTTCAAATTCAGCAGTTCAGACATCTACCGCGATATGAAATACACCTGCATCGGCATCAAGCCCATCATCAATATGGGTGTGATGCAGAAGCAGAAGGCTGACGGATGGACGGCAGACGATTACGGCGGCAAGGTAGATGACAAAAATACATTCGCGATGGCGGCTACTTTCGGATTCAATTACAGCATGTTGAGCGTCAATATCGACTACATGTTTAAGGAGTTTGTGAAGACAGACGACGTAAAGGGGCACATCTTCCTCTGCGTAAGCTACAATCTCCCGATGACGCGCTGGCTCTGCATCCACAACTGGACTGCCGAAAAAATCCGCCGCAAGATCAAGGGCAAAAACGGAATGTAAAACAAGTTTTCATGATAATAGATTTTTTGTCAAGTAGTGCATCCGCAGATTATGTCTGCGGGTGTTTTTTTATTTCTGTTTTTCGTATAAAAATGTTACCTTTGCGGCGTATTTTAATAAGCATTGATATAAAAAAATGGAAGTTCACGGCAGAAACGAAAGCAATTCTAAGCTAAACAACATCGCGGCTGGCATCGGCGTAGGGCTTGCAGTGCCCTTGCTGGTGTTTGTGCTGTATTGGTACGCCAAATTTTATCCGCAGTTTACCCTCGGCGGAATGTTCACGCAGTTTAAGGCGGAGGCATTGATGAAGATGATAAGCCTCTGCGCCTCGCCTGTGCTGCTGGTGTTTTATTATTTCAATAAGAAGCAGTGGGACCAGGGCTCCAAGGGTATCATAATATCCGTTGTGTTGCTGCTTGTAGCCACGCTCATCATCAAAATCTGATTTTTATGCGCATCTTGCCCATCATAATAGCGATAATGCTGCCGTTCACTATTTTTGCGCAGGTGAAGGAGGTGGTGCTCGACGAGGATTTTGTCAATAATGGCACGGGATGGCCGGAGGACATCACCGACGATTTTTCGGCGAGCGTCAATTCGGGTACTTATTACCTGACTCACAAGCGCAATGCCGGCTCCAAGATTTTCGACGTGCCTCTTAGGATGTACCTCGGCGAAAATTACTATATCGAGATAGATGGCAAGTGCAACGAAGGCTCTGCGGCCGGCGGCTATGGCATCGTGTGGGGCAAGGGCAGGACAGGGTATTTTGTGTTTGCAATCACGCCCGGTGGTCGTTTCTTTGTGCGCAAGATGAGAGCGGGGCAGGAGGGCGAGTTTCTTCTCGGTCCCAAGAGTTGCCCATTCATCAACAAGGTGGCGCCCATCTCAGGTGTCAGGGGCGCATATACCAAGCCTCGCAACAAGATACGTGTCCAGTATTCCAAAAAGGAACTTATGTTTTTCATCAACGACCATTATGTCGGACACATCCCAAACGTGCGGTATTTCGGCAACAATGCGGGTGTAATACTGTATGGGCGTCAGAATGTGGAAATCAATAAGTTTGGGGCATTTGGCACCAAGATATACGAGCGCGTGAAGGATTACAATGCCGCCATGCGCGTGATTACATACGCCATAGAAGACGGCGTGGACGACAATGGCGAAAGGCTTGGCAACGGTGATTGCCGTGTATCCCCGGGCGAGACCATCAAACTCGCTGTTACTATTAAAAACCAGGGATATGGCAAGTGCGACGGTCTCAAAGCCACATTCTATTCGGTGGGCGGACACGTTACGGTGATAGACCAGGATGTGCCGCAGTATCTCAAAGACCTCGATAAGAATGAAAGTCAGATACTCGACCTAAAATTCAGGGTGAGCCCTGCGTGTCCTAATCAGCATTTGTATTTCAGGATAGACCTCACCGACGACAAGGATCAGCTTGCCGAGAGCGTGCCGATGACAGTGGTGCTCAACAATCCCATTACTCCAATCAATAGGGAAGGGGACGGCACTATTTCCTTCACCCTCAATCTGCGTGAAAGCGACACCCACGATATCAATGCCGGTCTGCCTTTCACCATGAACAACGCCGACAATACCTACGCTGTAATTGTTGGATTGGAGAGTTACCAACGTCTGCCAAAGGCTAAATACGCCGTCAACGATGCCAAGATTTTTTATAATTATCTCGTGAAGGTAATCAACGTGCCGCGCAATAATATCCTCTATGCCATCAATCAGAAGGCGACGCTCAAGGATGTGGTGGATATTTTCAAAATGCGTGGATTGTTGCAGTCGAAGCTGTATGGCAAGCAGGGAGTGGATTTGATATTTTATTTCACGGGGCTTGGAGCTTGCGGCAACAATGGCATGGAGCCTTGTCTGATGCTTTTTGATTCCAATGCTGCGAATCCGATGGAGACGGGCTACCCGCTTTCGTCGTTGTTGAAGTCGTTGCGCTCATACGATATACATTCGCTTATGTGTTTTTTTGAGACGTCTTTTGCTGGTGTCGATAGAGATGGACATTCCTTTATGTCGCCCGGCAGCTCGATAATCTCCAATGCAGCTTTCCCAATGGTGGCAGACCAGCGTACATGCCTTATGTATGCCTCTGGCAGCAATGTGATGAATCCCGTGGTGGAGAATAGTTCGCATGGAATGTTTACCCATTACATGCTTTCCGCCCTCAAAAATTATGCTCAGGCGAGGTCGTATCTCGATATGAAACGCTTGTATGAGCATATTTACCAAAATATGGATAGGGAAGGCAAGGCTCGGCGCATCAGCATCTTTCCGCGTATGGACTGCCTCAATGTTGACGGCATCAGGCTGTTGAAGTAGGGGAGAGGAAAGAGGAGAGATTAAAGATTGGATAAAAAAACTAATTAAATAATCAATGAAAAAAATCTTAGTTATATTATTTACTGTAATTTTTACTGCTGCTGCCAATGCCCAGAGGGTTGGCGTTGTGTTTAGTGGCGGTGGCGCTAAGGGCTTGGCGCATATTGGCGTATTGAAGGCTCTGGAAGAAAACAATATTCCTATCGACTATGTGGCTGGCACGTCGATGGGTTCTATCATTGGTGCTTTGTATGCATTGGGCTACACCACCGACGAGATGACCGAACTCTTTCATTCCAGGGATTTTTTCAATTGGCTCAATGGCGTTACCGACAATAGTTTGAAGTATTATTATTTGGAGCCAGAACCTTCCGCTGCATTTTTTTCGTTGAAGTTCAATAGGGACTCCACGTTGAAGGTTTACTTGCCAACCAACATTGTTTCGTCGTACCAGATGGACTTTGCCTACGAGGAGATAATGGGACCGGGCGCTGCGGCTGCCAATTATGATTTTGATTCGTTGATGGTACCATTTCGCTGTGCCGCGTCAGATGTCTATGCCAAAAAGTCGATTATATTTGACCACGGACACCTGTCCACGGCTGTGAGGGCGAGCATGGCTATTCCATTGTATTTCAAGCCTGTAACGTATAGCGACGGCATCCTTTTCGATGGTGGTATCTACAACAACTGCCCCATCGACGCCATGAAGGAGGATTTTGCGCCCGATTTTATAATAGGTGTACAGGTATCGAGCAACAACGAAAATCCATCCGAGGACGACCTCGTGGCGCAGATAGAAAATATGGTGATGGATCCGAGCGATTACACCATTGCCGCCGATTCTGGCATTATGCTGCAGCCCGCCGTGCTCAATTATGGTATGTTGTCTTTCGACAAGTGCGACGAGCTTATCGAACTCGGCTACAAGGAGACCATTGACAAGATGGACAGCATCAAGAGTCAGATTTCGCGGCGTATGACGCCCGAAGAGTTGCAGGCAAAACGTGCCAATTTCAAGGCAAAGCTGCCGCCGTTGGTGTTCAATTCTATCAATATCAGGGGCATTAAACATCTCCACGGTCAATATATATTGAAGTCGTTTAAGAAGTTTAAGAACGATACCCTTGGGCTCAACGATATGCGCAAGGAGTTTTATAAGGTGGCTGTGGATCCTACGATAGACCGCATCTATCCCACCACCACTTACAATCCTTATACTGATGGCTACGCGCTCAATCTCGACCTCTCGCGCAGCAAGAATGTAACTGCGAGGATAGGCGGCAATGTGTCCACATCGGCGTCGTGCGAGGGGTTTGTGGAATTGGCGCACAAGTTTTATGGTTATATTCCCATCGAGGCAAGCGTCAACGGCTATTTTGGTCGTTTTTATACTTCGGGACGTGTGTATATGAGGGCGTATTTCCCTTTGGAATTGAAGTTTAGCCTTGAGACCGCGTTCCAGCTCAATAGGTTCGATTATATGGAGGCAGACCCCGATGTATTTTTCATTGATACAAGAAGCCCCACTTCCATCAAAAACGATCTCGAATACTACGCCAATGCCATCTTCCCGATAGAGATGGCGGGCAAACTTTCTGTGGGTGTGTCCACGGGACGTTTTTCGGAGAATTATTACCTCTCGCCGTCGTTTGAATCGTCGTACAAGAAAGACAAGACTTACTTCAATTATGCCGGTGTTCATGCCACTTATCAGCGTTATACGCTCGACCATTTTATGTATCCATCTCGCGGCACGTCTTTCTTGTTGCAGGTGAAGAGAACGGTGGCTGGCGAAAAATTCCATCCCGGCAGCGTCCCTGACGAGGAGAAGTACATTCCAGGCAATCGCGACAAGAGGTTTTGGGATGCGTATATCAAGTATGACAATTACAATTTGAACTATGGCAATTGGTGCATCCCGTATTCATTGGAGGTGAGTGTGAGCGACCACTCCGCATTGTCTAATCCTATGGTTCAGATGCTCACCACCAATGCATATCGCCCGATAGAATATACCAAGACGATGGTATTTGAGGATTACAGAGCCGATGTCTATGCCGCCGCAAGTGTAGGCGCGATGTATAGGTTTAGCGATAGTTTTACGTGGAGGGTCAATGGCTATTATTTTCAGCCGTATGACCAGGAGCGTCTCTGTGTGCGAGATGGCAAGTATCTACTCGAAAAGTTGGAGAAAAAGTTGGATGGATACCAGTATTTCTTCAATACGGCGTTTGTATATCATACGATGCTTGGTCCCGTGGCTTTCAATCTCCGCTACGAGCCGCACGGCAAGAGCCACTTCTATTATATGTTCAATATCGGCTTTATGATTTACAACAAGAGCTGGTGGGATAGAAACTAATTGTTTCCCGATTATCATCGAAACCTCATTACCGCCGAAATCCCGTATTTGCCGCTGCCAAAGGTGGGCGATATGGAGATTTCGGCGTTTTGTGTTTTGTATGGTCGTGTGAAAATCAATGCCGTACCCGCTCCCAACGCCGCGCCGCCGAGTACGTCCCAGATGTCGTGTCGGTCGGAGTATATGCGTCCCCAGCCTACGTATGTGGCCAAGGCGTATGCCGGCACGCCCCATCGCCAGCCGTATCGCATTGTCAAGGAAGTTGCGCCGTTGAAAGCTGCGGCTGTGTGTGTGCTTGGGAAGGCGTGTTTGCCAGTGCCATCGGGTCGCTCTTTGGTGATGGCGGCTTCGAGTCCGTAATTGACGGCAACGCAGGTGGCGGAAGATAATGCAAGTTGCAACAAGCCCTTCCTGTCGTGCCGTGCTATGGTATTGACTGCCGCCGTCGCTGACGGAACAAGGCAGATAATGTCAGTTGATTTTTTTACAAACTGCGCCTGTGTTGCTGGTATCAAAAATAATAGTAGAATCAGTGTAGATATTATTTTCATTGTAATGGTCTATTTACAAATAATGCATAATTCATAATTGTTGTTTGCTATGAATTATGCATTATTAGATGGAGTGTGGAGTGCAGGCATCCTGCCTGCAAATATTAGGCGGGAATCCTGTCTGCGTGAATATTAGGCGGGCTGGAAGCCCGCACTCCTCCAATTAGAACGGGAGGTCGTCTGTACCTTGCTGTGGCTGCTCTGCGGGACCGGTGGGCTGTGTCGGAGCTGCTGCCTGTGCGGGAGCTGCCTGAGGTGCTGCGGCTGCCTGGGGAGCTGCGGCTGCTTGCGGACGTTCTATTTTCCAACAGTTGAGGGTGTTGTACCAACGTCCCTGGTATTCGCGTCCACGGATGTCAAACGATACTTTTATCAGTTCGCCTATCTGGAATTGGTCGAGTTGTACGCGGTCGCCATATACATTGAACACTGCATTGGATACGTATTGTCCGGGGATTTCAATTACGAAATCCTGCGATGTCCAGTTGGTGCCGCTGGCTGATACGCCGCTCCTTGGGTCGAGCTTTTTGATGAGTTTGCCTTCTACTTCTAATGCTGCCATTTTTGTAGTATGTTATGAGTTTATACTTGTTAGTTATTTCTTGATGATCTGATGGAGCTTCACCTCGAAAATCAAGACGCTGTTGCCGGGGATGTTGCGGTTGCCTTGCGGGCCGTATCCAAGTTCGGCGGGGATGAAGATTTTCCACTTGCTGCCAACGGGCATGAGGGGAATTGCTTCTTGCCAGCCTTTGATGACGCCTTTGAGCGGGAATTGGGCGGGCTGTCCACGGTCGATAGAGCTGTCGAATTTGGTGCCGTCGATGAGTGTGCCTTCGTAATCACATTCTACAACGTCGTCGATGGTGGGTTTTTTGCCCTTGCCTTCTTCAAGCACGATGTATTGGATGCCGTTGTCAAGTGTTTTTACGCCGTCTTTCTTGGCGTTTTCTTCGAGGAATTTTTTTCCTTCTTCGAGGTTGATGGCTGCGATGCTGTCCCTCTTGGCTTGTTCTATGGCTGCTTTGGCTGCTTGGAGTCTCTGCATTGTGGTTTGGAGATACTGCTGAGCGTCTTCGGGGCTCATCTTGATGCTTGCCGAATCATTGATCAACGTGTTCATTCCAGATAGGAAGTTGTCGTAATTGAAATCATTGACAAGCGGCTTAAACTCTCTTTCTGCTGATGTGCGGACGCTCATGCCTGCAATTACGCCAAATGCGTAGCTTACAGAGTCCACTTGGTTGTCAAATTTTGCTTTTGGGGTGGATGTGCCGCCTCCGCAAGATGAAAGCATCGTTGCTGTTGCCAATGCCGATGCTGTCAGGATTGTTTTTATGTTTTTCATTTTGTTATTTTGTGTGTAAATAGAATCGTGGTTGGGTTAGTCGTCTTCGATGTCAAGATCAATGTCGCTGAAGTCGTCGTCGTCCTCGTTGATTCGGTCGATTACTTGCAGAAGCTCGATGTCGAATATCAGAGTGGAGTGGGCGGGGATTATCTCGGCGGGCGAATAGTCGCCGTAGCCAAGGTCAGACGGGATGTAGAATATGTATTCCGCGCCTTCCGACATGAGCTGAAGACCTTCTGTCATGCCTGAGATAAGGCCGTCAACATTGAACTCTACTGGCTCTTCTGTATCGAATGAGCTGTCGAATACTGTGCCGTCGATGAGTTTGCCTTCGTAATGAACCCTTACTCCGCTGGTGTCGGCGGGGCGTTTGCCGTTGCCTTCCTTCACTACGCGGTATTGGAGACCCGATTCGGTAACTTTGATTTCTGGGTCTTTGGCGTTGTTTGCGAGAAATTCTTTTTCAGCTTGTTTCGCCTTTTCGGTCTGCTCTGCCTCTACTTTTTCGATGTATGTGTTGAGGATTTCCCTCATGTGGTCTTCTTCTATTGCCAGTGTATTGTTGGCGGCAACGTCGTTGAATGCCTTAGCCAATGCGTCTGTTTTGACAAAGTCCCATTTCTGCTCGGCAAAATTTTTTGCCATCAGGAAACCAATGCAGTAGCTTACGGAATCCTCGGTCGTGGCGAGCTTCACCTTGTTGTAGTATTTTTGCGCGTTGGCAAAGTTGCTCAGTGCCATTATCGCCGCAATGATTATGATGATTTTCTTCATTATGTTTCGCAATTTTTAATTTTCAATTTTTAATTTTTAATTCTTAATTCTTTCCTCTCTCCTCAGCAAATCGTCGCCAATTCTGTTTTCAGCACCGAAATCGCCATGTTGATAGGTGAATTTGGGAGCGCGGCGTAATTGTCGATGATTTTTTTGCCGAGTTCGAGAGCCTTGGCGTCCACTGCCACTGTCTGCGCTGTTTGGTTGACGAGCTGTACCATCACGTCTTTGGTTTCGGTTACAGCCTTCCATGCATTGTCGCTTACGTAAAGCTGTTGCGAGTAGTTGTGCTCAAACTCTGCACGGATTGTTGCGAGGAGGTCGCGTTGTAGCTCTATGGCTGTCATTCCGTTTTCGGCGGTGCGGATTACGATGCTCTGTGGCTCCATCCTTTCCAAAAACAGGACTAATCTTTCGTATGCCGCGAGTTTTACAGGCAATACGGTCTTGTTGTTGCCTATCAAAAGTTCCATACGATCCTTCTTTTCGTCGCGTTGGTGAAATTGCTTGGTCATCAGGTAGCTGCATGCAAGCACCACCAACGATGGCAAGGTGTATTTCAGTATTTCAAGTATTTCCATTATGGTTTTGATGTTGTGTTTTTTGTTTACTGTTTTTTCCGCGCCAAAATTAATAATTATTTGTCAATTTACGGAAATAAATTCCTACAAAAAATATTTTTTGTGGCTTGGGCTAATATTTTTGTGATTTTCTTTCTGCAAGTTGGATTACTTGTTTAAATTTGCAGTTGAAAAACATTATTAAGAAATGAGAGTATATTTCAGACATATTTTGGTGTTGGTGCTGTGCGCGTTGATAGCAGGCTGCATGCCCAATACTGAGAATGCACCGCGTACAAAATTTGCGGTTATGGGCGAGTTTGAGGGGATGTCGGGCGATACGGTATTCCTGAAACTCGTCAAGGACAATGGCTACGAGTTTATCGATTCTGCCATTGTGGATGCCAATGGGTGTTTTAGTCTCGAAGGCGGCATTGCGGGTCCAGATTTTTACATATTGCATTTTGCTTCCGACGATAGCAAGCAGATAACCCTCATCCCAGATACCGCACAGGTGGTTGAGATTAAGGGTAGGGCGGCGGATTTTCCCGATTGTTATGAGGTGGAAGGCTCGCCCGAAAGCGAGAGCGTGTGTCAACTCGTGCACCGTATGTGCCGCACAAGGAATGTTCTCGATTCGCTCGGTCGTATCTTCCGCACCAACATCGATTCGCCCGACCTCGCCGACATCAAAGGGAGGCTCGATTCGGTGTATTCGATTACTTGCAAGGAACAAAGGACGTTTTCGGAAAACTTTTTGAAATCGCATCCCGACGCTCTCGCGCAGATTGTTTGCTTGTCGCAGTACATTGCTCCAAAGATGCCCGTATTTGATCCCTCTAAGGATTTTGATATTTATAATAATGTGTCGGAAAGATTGTCGGCACGTTTCCCCGACCACCTTCAGACGCGCAAACTCGTGTCGTATGTGGAAAAGATGCGCCTGTCGAAGGGTGTCGGAACATTGACGCAGGGCAAAGTTTCCAAGGGCGACATTGCCCCTGACATTGCGTTGCGTAGCATCAAGGGCGATACGGTGAGGCTCTCGTCGTTAAAAGGCAAATACATCCTGCTCGACTTTTGGGCGTCGTGGTCGGACGTGTCGAAAATCAACACCGAAAACCTCAACAAGATATACTGGAAATATCGTTACAACAATTTTGTGGTGTATCAGGTTGCGCTTGAGGAAAAGTCAGACGATTGGAAAAACGGACTCAAGGCGCAGAAGATACCGTGGGTTTCGGTATCGGATTTGAAACTCTGGAACTCCTCGGCGGCAGAGACTTACGGCGTGAGGGCGTTGCCGGCAAGTTTCTTGATAGGTCCCGATTTCAAGGTGTTGGGTGTAAATCTCTCCGCCGAAGAGCTCGACGACAAGCTGCTGCAGCTCGTTGGCAAGCCCATCAAGAGGAGTTTGGATTCTATTAAGGTTACAAAGTAATTATTTCATAAACTCATAATAAGTATTAATATGAAAGAATTTTTGAAAATGACCGGTGCGGTGCTTGCCGGACTGTTCTTATGGGGAATCGTGCAACTGTTCTTCATGTTTATTTGGTTTGCAATGATGATAGCTGGTTTAGGCAAGTCAGACAGCAAGCAGTCGGTAGCCGTGGAAGACTATTCGGTGTTGCGCGTCAACCTTTGTGATGCCATTGCCGACCGTTCAAGTACCGACTATGCCAGCATTTACAGCTCGTTTTCGTTTGACAAGGTGCAGAGGTTGGGGCTCAACGATATTGGCCGCTGTATGTACAAGGCTGCCAACGATGACAAGATTGTGGGTCTGTACATCAATTGTTCCGATTACAACATCGAGGACATTGCCACAGCCGATGCGCTCAGGGAGCTGATTGTTGAGTTCAAAAAACGTTCGCACAAGCCGGTTTATGCTTTTTCTAATAGCTTCAACAATTTTGATTATTACATTGCCACTGCTTGCGACAGTGTTTATATGAGGACTTTTGGCGATTTTTCGCTCACAGGTCTATGCTCGCAGTCATTATATTATAAAGGTGCGCTCGATAAGTTTGGCATCGAGCCGCAGGTAATCCGCCACGGCAAATTCAAGGCTGCCGTGGAGCCGTACTTGCAGGAGAAGATGTCGGATGCCAACAAGCTTCAGATTACCACCTACCTCACCGACATTTGGAATGTGGTGGCTAATGCCATCACCGAAGGACGTGGCATAGAGCGTGCCACCATCGACAGGCTTGTAAGTTCGCTCGATTGCTACAGCAACGACAAGCTCTGTATTGACGAGCATTTTCTCGACGGCGTGATGTTGGAGAGCGATTTTGATGGCAAGGTGGCTTTTGAAATGGGGTCGGAGAATGAGGACGGCGATCCCAAGTATATCACAATTGATAAATACGCCGATTCCATCATCGACGACGACAATATTGCAAGCGAAGTTGCTGTCTTGTATGCCGCCGGTGAGATTGTCAGCGAAGATAATGGCGAGCAGTGCATCACATCCGATGCTCTTGTGGAAGACATCAAGGCTGTGGCTGCCAATGACAATGTAAAGGCTGTAGTGCTTCGTGTCAATTCGCCTGGAGGTTCGGCTGTGGAGGCAGAAATCATTTATCAGGAGCTTCTCAAATTGAAGGCACAGAAGCCAATTGTAGTTTCGATGGGCGGCTATGCGGCGTCGGGCGGCTATTACATCGCCTCTTGTGCCGATAGAATTTTTGCCGAACCCAATACCATCACTGGTTCTATCGGTGTATTTGGTCTGTTGCTCTGTCCGCAAAAACTACTCAACAATACTCTTGGCGTCAACGTAGAGACCGTGAAGACGCACGACAAGTCTGACTTTATGTCGGCAATGGAGCCAAAGTCGGCGGCTGAAATCGCAGTGCTGCAGCGCAGTGTTGAGAATGTTTACGACGTATTTCTCCAGCACGTTGCCGACGGTCGCAATATGACTGTCGCTCAGGTAGATTCGATTGCCCAGGGACGTGTCTGGACTGGCACAACGGCGTCTAAGATTGGTCTCGTGGACGAACTTGGCGGACTTGATGAGGCTATCCTCTACGCCGCACAGCTCGCTGAACTCGAAGATGGCTACAAGGTGAAGGAATATCCCGAAGAAGATTCTGACGACTTTATGAAGATATTGTCGCAGGTTACTGGCGGTGTGGCTCGCGCAGTATATGGCAATGATGTCTATGAGCAGCGCAAATTCGTGGAAGCCTTCAAGCATCGCACTGGTGTCCAGGCATTGGCGGTAAAAACAACAATCCAGTAATTTACGTTTAATACAAAATATAGAATGGAACTTAAAAGCAAAGTAAATACATCAGGTCGCCTTATGGCGGCGGCGCGTGGACTTTGGCGCGCCAACGGTATGAAGGAGGAGCATTTTGGCAAGCCGATAATTGCCATTGCCAATTCGTTCACGGAGTTTGTGCCGGGACACGTTCATCTCAATGAGTGCGCCCGCATCGTAAAGGAAACTGTTGAAAAACTTGGCTGTTTTGCGGCTGAGTTCAATACGATAGCCATCGACGACGGCATCGCAATGGGACACGACGGCATGCTCTACTCCCTCCCGAGCCGCGAAATCATCGCCGACAGCGTGGAGTACATGTGTCAGGCTCACAAGGCTGACGCCCTCGTCTGCATCTCCAACTGCGACAAGATTACCCCTGGTATGCTTATGGCATCGATGAGGCTCAACATTCCCACAATCTTCGTATCGGGTGGCGCAATGGAGGCTGGTCGTTACAACAATGGCAAAATCGACCTCATCGACGCGATGATTATGGGCGGCGATAGCAATGTTTCCGAAGAGGAACTCTCCAAGGTGGAGAAGATTGCGTGTCCTACCTGCGGATGTTGTTCGGGTATGTTTACCGCCAATTCAATGAACTGTCTCACTGAGGCCCTTGGACTTTCGCTCCCTGGCAACGGCACCATCGTGGCTACTCACGTCAACCGCCGCCGTCTCTTTGAAGATGCCGGCAAGCGTATCGTGGAGTTGGCTTACCAGTATTACCGCGACAACGATTCGTCGCTCCTGCCCAAGAGCATTGCAACGAAGGCTGCTTTTGTAAATTCGATGGCTCTCGATATTGCGATGGGCGGCTCTACCAACACCGTGCTTCACCTTTTGGCTGTGGCACAGGAGGCGGGCGTCGATTTTAAGATGAAGGACATCGACGAACTCAGCCGCCGTGTTTCGTGCATCTGCAAAGTTGCCCCCAACACTCACGACTATCACATCGAGGAAGTAAACCGTGCGGGCGGTGTGCTCAACATCCTCGGCGAATTGGCGAAGAAAAACCTTCTCGACCTCTCCTGCAAGCGCACCGACGGCCTCACGCTCGGCGAAGCCATCGACAAATATTCTATCCTCAAATCCAACATCGACCCTGAGGCTCAGCGCATTTACTCGTCGGCTGCATCGGGCAAGATTGGACTTTTGAAGGTGGCAAGTCAAGACACCCGCTGGGAATCCCTCGACACCGACCGCGCCAATGGTTGCATCCGCGACATGGAGCACGCCTACACCAAGGACGGCGGCATCGCTGTTCTCTTTGGCAACATTGCCAAGGATGGTTGCGTAGTGAAGACTGCTGGCGTAAGCGAAAAGATTTTCAAATTCTCCGGCACGGCTAAGGTTTTCGATTCGCAGGATCAGGCAGTTGCAGCCATTCTCGGCGACAAGGTGAAGGCTGGCGACGTGGTTGTAATCAAGTACGAAGGTCCCAAGGGCGGCCCTGGTATGCAGGAAATGCTCTACCCGACATCATACCTCAAATCTAAACATCTCGGCGAAAAATGCGCCCTCATCACTGACGGACGTTTCTCCGGTGGCACATCGGGTCTGTCGGTAGGACACGTAAGCCCCGAGGCAGCATCGCACGGTGCATTTGCGCTCATCGAGGACGGCGACATCATCGAATTTGACATCCTCGCTCGCAGCGTCAATCTCAAAATCTCCGACGAGGAACTCTCCCGCCGCCGCGCCGCCATGGATGCCGACCCCAACGGCTACAAGCCCAAGCGCGACCGTGTAGTCAGCAAGGCTCTCCAACTCTACGCCTCCCACGCCGCAAGTGCCGACAAGGGCGCGGTAAGGGTGCTGTAAATCCTGTATTATCTTCATAAAATTAAAATGTCCCTGCCAATTTTTTTGGGGAAGGGGCATTTTTTTTGTTTTTTTGTATCATATTCCAAAAAATCTCGTTATATTTGCAGTGTGGAGCAATCCGCAAAAAGGTTATTATAAATTTAAGAATGAAATAATATGACAGCAGTACAGTTAACAGCCGCATTGCACCGTGAGATGAGTTATATTGTGACAGACAGCACAATGATGGAGCGGGCTTTGAAGGCTCTGCGGCAAATAAGAAAACAGTGGAAGGTAGAATATAAAGAACACCATGAAGGCGATTCTCCTGAACAAATAATCACGAGCCTTAAAGATGGGTTTGAAGGCTTGAGGTTAATGAAAGAAGGTAAGTTGCATGCAAGACCAATAGAGGAGTTATTCGATGAGTTACCAGATTAAGACCATACCGCCTTTTGACAAAGATTTCAAAAGGCTGCATAAGCGTTATCGTTCTCTAAAGGATGATTTAAAGCAACTGATGGACGAATTGCAAAAAAATCCGCTCATTGGATAGGATTTAGGACATGGGGTAAGAAAAATACGCCTTGCAATTGATTCCAAAGGAGGAGGTAAAAGTGGTGGTGCTCGCGTCATCGCGCATACCGATATTGTTTTGGAAGTTGAGAGCGGCACAATATGTTTCCTTGCCATGTATGATAAATCAGACCAAGAGACGATTTCTGATAAGGAGATAAAGAAGTTGTTAAAGGATGCAGGAATCGATTAATTTATAATATTAAAAGACCATGTTTTATGTCAGAGTGATAGATACGCGTGGAGCTCGTCCATACGGTAGTATTAGAGTAACAACTCTTTTGAAAGACAAGGATGTTTGGCCAAAAGTAGATTTAGAAACATTGGAGGAGTATCATAAACACTTGATGTCGAGATAGTCTTTGCCCCTTTATTTCTGTACATTAGGAGTTTTTTCCATATTTTTTCAAAAATTTTTTTTCGTTTTTTTGTACCATATTCCAAAACTTTGCGTTATATTTGCAGTGCGGAGCGATCCGCAAAAAGACATAGTTAAAATTATTGTTTAATCTTAACGCCTGATTCTTCTATTCTGAAATCTGGAAAATTTTAAGCAGCGAAGAATTTGTGCGAGTAAGTTTATACTGTATTGGTGTAAACTTTATCGTGCTTGTTATGCTGCAAGGTATTCCAGAACCTCAGAATGATAATAAGTCATGATAGGGTTTATGCCATTTTTGTTTTCATGGCTTTGAGAAGATGCGGGAGTCGTTAAATGTTTTGATGACAAAGACATGAAAAAGACTCTGATGTTTGTTGTACTGTTGCTCCTTGTGTACACAGTAAATGTGATGGGACAAGACCAAACTTTTTTTGATTATAAGGCTAAAGCCGAAAATGGGGATGGATATGCTCAAGGACAGGTGTCGTGTGCATATTTTTTTGGCAATTGGGGCGTGACAAAAAATCCATCAGAAGCATTCCGTTGGGCGTTGAAATCAGACATGACGCACGATGAGTTTGGAGAATACATGTTGGGATTGTGCTATTTTAATGCTGTTGGAACAAGTCGGGACTATTATAAGGCAGCGAGTCAATTTGAAAAATCTTTTCAACATAGGGAAAGGGGCGCAGGAGCTGCATATTACTTGGCGTATTGTTATTATTATGGAATGGGCAAAAACAAGGATATGAACAAGGCATTGTACTATTTTGAGAAGTCGATAGAATATGGTGAATTAGGAGGACAATCTGCAGTAGATGATGCTCGTGCAAAAATTCAAGAGCTTAAAGCGTCTGTCAACCAACCCAGTAATAATAAAGTTACTTTCGATTTGCTTTCGTCAACTTCTTCTCCTTCAGTTTCATACGACTTGCGTGTTGGAATTAAATCATCGTCGCGTATTACGTTGTGCAACGTATATGTTAATGAAACCTTGACACGAGGCATTAGCACCACAACTAATGATGGCTATGATTTTGTAATAAGTAAAAATGTTTTACTGCAAAATGGGTCAAACATGATAAGAGTTGAAGTGTCAAATACTTCAGGTGTTTCATCAAAAGAATTTTATGTAACCGTGTCGGGCGGTAATAATTATAACAATAATTATTCTTCACAGGGTAAACGAGTAGCCTTGGTAATTGGCAATTCAAATTATCCAAATTCGCCATTGAAAAATCCTGTGAACGATGCCACAGACATGGCGACAGAATTAAGGGTTTTGGGGTTTGATGTTACGTTGAAAACAGACTTGTCTTTCAGTAGTTTTGAAAGTACGTTGCAAAACTTTCAAAATAAAGCAAACAATGCAGAAGTCGCCTTGTTGTATTACGCAGGTCATGGCATGGAAATAGGAGGAAGAAATTACTTAATTCCTGTGGATGCTCCGCTTGGTATGGGCGACCAACTCAAATACAAAAGTGTTGATGCCAATTATGCTTTGGATATAATTTCGGGGGCAGACAAGAAAATAATCATACTTGACGCTTGCCGTAACAAACCTGGTAGCCGTGCGGTCAATGACGGAGGGCTTGCCCCGATGTCGGCTACCAATGCTTGTTTCGCATATTCTACAAGCCCAGGCAAGACTGCACCTGATGGATATGGAAGAAACAGCCCTTACACGAGCTCGTTGCTACAAGTAATGGGCGAGCGAGGACTGACATTGCACCAATTATTCCAAAAAGTTGCAAGGATTGTAACAGCAAAGAATAGTGGACAAATTCCTTGGTTTTCAAGTTCAATGGTTGACGATGTAATACTTAATAGGTAAAGGAATGTAACATATAAATATATTTAATCTTAACGCACGATTCTCTCGTTCTGAAATCTGGAAAATTTTGCAGCTGAGAATCAACGCGGTAGGTTCACGCTTCAATCATTTGGCGTGAACCGTATCGTGCTGATTATGCTGCAATGGCTTTCCAGAGCCTCAGAACGGTAATAAAGCATTGATACGGTCTCACGCCTTTTTTCATGGCTTTTGTAGAATCGGGTGGAAGTAAAAACAACAAAAATCATGAAAAAGATAATCGCATTATTGATAGTTTCTCTTGTATTGACTCTAAATGTATTTGGGCAATACAATGAAGCCGAATTTGCTAATTTTATGAAACAGGCACAGGCAGGTGATGTCCGCGCCCAAAATCAAGTGGGTATCTGTTATTATAATGGATGGGGTTGCAGACTTGATTATGTGCAAGCTGTCAAGTGGTTGAGCAAATCTGCGGAACAAGGCAACAAACACGCACAGAATACGCTGGGATTGTGCTATTTGAATGGTCAGGGAGTTGGCAAAAATCCTTACGTGGCTGTAAGTTGGTTTACCAAATCTGCAAATCAAGGTCATGCCAAGGCGCAAAGCAACTTAGCCAATTGTTATCGAAACGGTTGGGGCGTCGACAAAAACATTTCCATTGCAATCGAATGGTATAAAAAGGCGGCCGCTCAAGGTCATGAAAAAGCGAAACAAAGACTTGCAGAGCTTGGTGGTAGTATCGATGATATTTCAACAACAATGACATTGCTTTCGTCTGCATATTCTTCTACAACATCTTACGATATGCGCGTAGGCGTAAAATCGCCTTCGCATATTACTAATTATTCAGTATTCATTAATGGAAGTTTGATTAGAGGTATAGGTGTTGTCAACAATAATGGATTTGATATAGAAATCAATAAAAATGTAACTCTGCAAAATGGCAACAACACAATTAGATTGGAAATTGTCAATCAATCTGGCACTGCGCACCAAGAATTTGATGTGTATGTAGAGGGTGGCAATTACAACAACACTTCCACCGAAAAACGTGTTGCCCTTGTGATAGGAAACTCCAATTACAAAAATGCACCTTTGAGAAATCCCGTAAACGATGCGACCGATATTGCAGCAAAGTTGAAAATTTTGGGCTTTGACGTTACGCTAAAAGTAGATTTGACACATAGCGGTTTTGAGTCCACCCTAAAAAATTTCAAATACAAGGCTTCTGGCAGCGATATTGCGCTTCTTTATTACGCGGGGCACGGAATGGAAATCGACGGCTTCAACTACCTTATACCCACGGACGCCCCAATTGACGACGATGAGCAGTTGAAATATAAAAGTGTCAACGCCAACTTTGCATTGGATGTGATTTCTGGAGCGAAAAAGAAAATCATTATTCTTGATGCTTGCCGCAACAACCCTTCCTCTCGTAGTGTGATGCACGGTGGACTCGGTGTGATGTCGGCTACAAACGCTTTTTTCGCATACTCCACCAGCCCCGGCAAAACAGCATCAGATGGCAATGGCAGAAATAGCCCTTATACAACAGCGTTGTTGCAAGCATTGGATATAAAGAATCAGACCTTGCCTCAACTTTTTCAGAAAGTTTCACAGATTGTAACTGCCAAAAATCATTTGCAGATACCTTGGACTTCCAGCTCCTTGGTAGAAGATGTAATTCTTAATAAGTAGCACTATGAAACATACGTTCATATTATTTATCTTGTTGACAATCAGTGTATTGTCAAATGCACAATATCGCCGTATGGGCGAAGTGGATGATTATGTCGCAGTGGATAGAGTGCCACGACAGGCTACGCTGCTCACACGTGATTATACGTATCTGCCGTCTGCACACACGCTCAGACCGTGGTGCCCCATTCCTGGCAGCCAAGGCGATTATGGGACTTGTCCAAGTTGGAGCACGGCATATTATGCACGGACAATATGTGAGGCGAGAAACAACGGCTGGACAGACAAAAACAAAATTACAAATGAGGCTTTTTCTCCGACATTTGTATTCGCATTGGTAAAAAAGCCATCCGATTACAACTGCGCTGATGGTGCAAATACTGCAAATGCTTTGGAAATAATCAGTCAAAAAGGCGTCCCAAAGCTTCGTGACTTGCCTTATAGTTGCCTTAATTCTATACCGATGCAGTACTATTCGCTTGCTTCACAATATAGAACTGAGCGGCCTACATCGTTGTTTGATAGAAGTGTTGCTGATTACAACACACGCATTAGAAACGTCAAGAAGGCATTAGCGGAAGATAATCCTGTGTTGATTTCGTTCAAGTGCTATGATTCGTTCCAAATGGTAAGTTCAGATGTGTGGAATGGTGATGTTAGTGGTGAACCTGGTGGTCATTCGATGTGCGTAGTTAGTTACGACGACAACAAATATGGCGGTGCATTTGAGGTTATCAACTCTTGGGGAACGGACTGGGCAAATGGCGGATATTGTTGGATTCGATACAATGATTTTTGTAATTATACCAACTATGCGATGCAAATGAATGTACGGAAAATCCAGTCTAACAACATCTCCCGCCCCAACTCCCTCTCCGGCACTCTCCGCCTCCAGCTCTCCACCGGCGAGGAGATGCGCGGCACACTTGGAACAAACGGCGTTTACAAAATCTCCGGCGAATACATCTCCGGCACACGCTACCGCATCTATATCTCCAACAATGAACCCGCATACGTCTATGTAATCGGGTCTGATTTGCAGAACAATGTCAGCAAAGTCTTTCCGCCAAACGACAGGATTTCGCCCGCGTTGACCTACAAATCCAACAACATCGCCATACCCGATGAAAATTGGTTTGTGCAGATGGATAACACTGTCGGCAAGGATTATGTATGCGTATTGTATTCGGCACAGGAGTTGGACATCAATACCATCATCAGCAAAATTCGCAGCGGCTACGGCAGTTTTCCCGAAAAAGTTTCGGCGGCATTGAGCGGCAAAATCGTGCCAGCATCGGACGTGAGGTTTTCGCAAAACTCACTCAGCTTCTCCGCATCCACCAACAAATCCGTTGTTGCATTGATTGCAGAAGTGGTGCATAAATAACTTTTACGAATTCAAACCCCGTAGGGGTGACATATTATAGCCGTGGGTGTGAACCCACGGTAATATTATGCCCATTTTTTACAAAAATTAACATCCAAAACAACATCATATTTCCCTCTGTATTTCAATATCTTAACAAAGAATCAACAATCAAAAATCCCTTTTAACTAAACTTCCCGTTAAAAAACTGACCAATAAATTTGCACAACTGAAAAATAAGTTATAAAATTGCAGTGTCAATTAACAAACTAAATACTAAGTTATGGAAGCATTAACAAAAGCAGAGGAGAAGGTAATGCAGATTCTTTGGAGTCTCAAGAAGGCTTTCGTGAAGGAAGTCATCGAGAAGATGGACGATCCTAAGCCGCCTTACAATACCATCAGCTCCGTCGTAAGGATTTTGGTGGAAAAAGGTTTCGTGGGCTATAAGGCTTACGGCAGGACTTACGAGTATTTCCCGAAAATCTCCAAGTTGCAATACAAGAAGTTTACCTTCGGGCAGATGTTGCGCAACTACTTTGACGGCAGTTATGAGACAATGGTTTCGTACATGGTAGATGAGGAGCAGATAAGCGACTCTGAAATCACCGAAATCAAAAAAATCATCGACAAAAAAAGTAGTTAAAATCGTGGTTGGGCTGCTCGCATATACGGTGGAGGTTGGCGTAGTGTTCGCTGTTTTGATTGCTATCTACAAGCACGTCTATTACGGCATCAGCTACAATAAGTGGGAGCGTGGTTATCTGCTTGCGGCTACGGCGGCGAGTTACGTACTGCCGCTATTGAAGGTGAGGTATATGATGCCTCCCTTGCCAAAACCCGCCGACCACATCATCGAGATTGTGCAGCGATGCAGCGATTACGACGTTGTAACCCTCAGTCGCCCTCAGTGGACGGAAGGTTTTTGGAATACTTTTACGCAGTCAACGGTCTTTGAAAACATTATCGCGGTGCTGTTTGCGGTATATATGGCTGGAGTTGCCGTCAAGCTGTTTAGCTTTGTGCGCGGGCTTATGAAGTCGATTAGGCTCAAGGCTCGTTCTCAAAAGGTGAGGAGCATCAACGGAGTGGATGTTTATAATACCGACGTCAATACGGTGGCGTTTTCCTTCTTCGGCAACATCTTTCTCGGCGCAAAGTCGCGGGGGCTGTCGGATGCGGAGATGGACATCGTAATAAAGCACGAATTGCAGCACGTGGCGGGGCATCATTCTGTGGATACATTGGTGTTTGGGTTGTATTCTGTATTGCAATGGTGGAATCCTATGGCAAGGCTTGCTGCTCGATATTCGCGAATTGTCTGCGAAAACATTGCCGATTCGCAGGCAGTAGGCGACGGCAAACTCACCGATTATTCGCGGCTTGTGCTTGGTCTTGGCATCAAAAACCGCGACGAATCTGCCCCTGTAAGCCGTCCTAAACACAAAAGCTCATTGGTGGACAGGATAGCTCAATTGCTCAATACTGACAGCGTAAATATCAGAAGGGTAAGGTTTTATTCGGCATTGCCGGTGCTTGCGGTTGCTATTGCGGCTTATATAGTCTATGCCGGGATGCTCACCCCAATCGACCCGCGTTACGATATGCCGGTGCGCGGCGGCTACGAAGTGGTGGCGGGTTTCTTCAACGACCAGAAGATTTGCAACGCCGACGGCAAGATTTATGTGGTTTCGCACAAGCTCGTAAATCTGCGTTTCGATGACGGCGCGGTGATTATTCCGCCTGATGAGGCTGTCAACGTGCAGGCAGTTGGCAAAGGGGTAACATTCAATCTTGGCGTGTACACCGTAACGATAGAAGGTATTGACATCAACGACGAACATTTGGCGTCGCTCGCCATCACCGATCAAAAAGGCAAGGCGATAGACCCGCAATTGGTATTCAAGATGTAATGCAACTAAAAATGCTAAAAAATGAATCGAAAGACATCCAAAGCTGACTTAGAAGGCAAGCGCAGCATTTTCTTTCAGTTAGGACTTGCAATCGCGCTATTGATTGCGGTGCTGGTGGTCAATTACAAACAGACCAAACCCAGAGCCGATACCATTACCGTAAAGGTAACGGGATTGAGCGTCAGAAGTGCAGCCGACATCGATTCCACGACGTTGGTGCGCCCGCCGGAAGTGTCGCGATAAAAAAAATTAAAAAAAATTGCGTCAAAATTTTCATAGCACGATTAAAGATGTTAACTTTGCAGTTTGGAAATCCGACGCACTATTATAGTCAACGTTATTACTAAACTTAAAAAAACGAAAAGATAAAATGGATCAGAAAAAAACTGAAAAAGCCGACCTTGAGAACAAGAGAGGTTATCTGCTTGAGATAGGCCTCGTAGTTACGCTCCTGATTATGTGGGGTGTGTTCGAATATTCGTCGAAGGTAGAGAGGGCTGAGGACTTCGGTCCCTTGGAGGTGGTAGCCGAAGAGGAGGAACTCGCCCCCGTAACCCGTCAGGAAGAGTTGCAGCTCCCCCCGCCGCCGCCCCCGCAGCAGACTGTTGCCGACATCATCGAGATTGTGGACGACAAGGTGGAGGTAGAGACCGACTTCATGAGTACTGAGGCGGACGAAACCACCACAGTGGAAATCCAGGAGGTGCAGGAAGTTGCCCAGGAAGAGGAAGTAGAAGAGGAGCCGCAGGTGTTCATCATTGTGGAAGATATGCCGGAGTTTCCCGGTGGCGAGCTCGCTCTCCGCAAGTACATCGCTGAGAATGTGCGCTACCCCGAAATGGCTAAGGAAAACGACATCCAGGGCACCGTGTATGTTCGCTTTGTGGTGGATACCGATGGTTCTGTAAAGAACGTTGAAGTGCTCCGTGGCGTAGATCCGTTGCTCGACAAGGAGGCAGTCCGCGTAGTGCAGTCGCTCCCGAAATGGAAGCCCGGCAAGCAGCGTGGCAAGGCTGTGAAGGTAAGCCACTCTGTGCCGATCAAATTCCAGCTCCAAAACTAATCTTAATGCATAATGCATAATTCATAATGCATAATTAGCATCCGCCGGATGGCAATTATGAATTGTGAATTATGCATTATTCTTTGTTGTTAATTGCATTGTTGGTACAAATTATGCATGATGCATTGAGCATTATGCATTGAAAAAAATGGATGAGATTATCGACAAAAAGCCTATCGTAGTGCCGTGGGACTATTCGCTCAAAGCCGAGTGCGCCCTGCTGCATGCAATAGATTTTGCCCTCGCTCTCGACCGGGGGATTATCCTTGTACATATCACCAAAGACGAGGCCGACAATGCCCTCAATGTGGAACGCCTCAATCTCATTGCCGAAGATGTAATGCGCAAATACGGCATACGTCCGGGCGTGGTGGTTCGCACAGGCAATATCTTCACAGAAATCAAGCACGTAATAGAAGAATGTGACGCCAAGCTCGCTGTAATGGGTACGCACGGACTCAAAGGTCTGCAAAAATTCACTGGCAGCTGGGCGTTGAAAGTAATCACGGGGAGCAAAGCCCCGTTTGTTGTTGTACAAGACAAGCCTTTGGATACCGACATACACAAAGTGGTGTTGCCGTTGGATTTCAAGCTCGAGGAGCGTCAGAAACTCGTTTGGGTTCAGTTTATAGCCAAGGCGTACAAGTGCAAATTTTATCTCTGCTACATCGAAAATAGCGACGCCCAAATCCGCAAGCGCACACAGGCTAATATCTCTGCCGCCATCAAATATTTGGAAACCAATCAAATCAATTACGAACTTCAGAGGCTCGCCGGCAAGGAAGGACTTGCAAGCGAGACCATCAGTTTCGCGCAGTCGATAGGTTCGGGTCTTATTATTATAATGACTACCAAAAACATCCGATTCCAAGATTATGTGCTTGGCGCCGCCGAGCAGCAGATTATCGCCAACGAGGCTAAGATTCCTGTTATGTGTGTAAACCCGATGGAATGACTTTTTTCTTTGTTATTGTTGCAAATAATTGTTACCTTTGCCCCTGCAATAATTGTAACACCGATTATAATGGAAAAAAAATCTAACAACAAATATGTGGTTGGCATCACCCATGGTGATATCAACGGTATAGGATATGAAGTGATATTCAAGGCGTTGTCTGACCCCGCCATATACGACGACTGCACCTTTGTTATATATGGTTCGCCAAAGATTGCGGCGTTTCACCGCAAGCAAATCAACCTTGCCAATACTGTGGTCAACAATGCCACCAGCGTCGAGGACATCGTGCCAAACGCCATCAACATCATCAACGTCTGCGACGAAAATACACGTGTTGACCTCGGTTGCAGCACCATACAGGCTGGCGAGTGCAGTGTTGCCGCCGTCCACAGGGCTGTGGCAGACCTCAAAAACAATATGCTCGACATCCTCATCAACGCTCCCGCCGACGTGTCCAATATGATGGACGCCGGTTTCAAATTTGCCGGTGTGCCTGAGTTCATTGCGCACGACCTCAGCTACCGCAATTTCGTATTGATGATGCTCGGCGACAAGATAAGGATTGCCACTGTGACAAGCCCTATGCCACTTGGCAACGTGCTCAATGTGTTGTCGTCCGACAAGATATATTGGAAAATCAAAACCCTCAATAAGTCGCTCAAAGACGATTTTGCAATCAGAAAACCGCGCATCGCCGTGCTTGGTTTCAATCCCTTTGCCAGCGACAATGGCTCTTTTGGTCAGGAAGAGGCTGATAGGATAATGCCAGCTATCGACAAGGCGACAGAGGAAGACATCGTGGTTTTTGGTCCTTATAGTCCCGACAGTTTTTTTGCATCGGAGGCTTATATGAAATTTGACGCTGTGCTTGCCATGACCTACGACCAGGCTGCTGTGCCTTTCAGAATCATAGAAGGATACAAGGGCGTATCGTACACCGGCGGATTGCCCGTGATATGCACCGCGCCTATGCACGGCCCCGCATACGACATTGCTGGCAAGGGCGTTGCCGACGATACCTCGATGCGCAACGCAATTTACAGAGCAGTTGACATCGTTTACAATAAGAAGATACTTGAAGGCATTGTCCCGCTCAAGAAATTGACGGAGCATGAGGCCGACAAGAAAATCTGCTAACCCATAAAAATCATATTATATATGGCGTACAATAATTTTTCGTTAGAATCCCACGGCGAGGGTTTCGTGGACGGCAAGCTCGCCTTTTATAAGGCTAATGTCGCTGCACCGACGTTGCCGTTGCTCAAGAAGATACATTCGTGCATCGACCTCACCACGCTCAGCAATGCCGACAATGCCAAGTCGGTGAAGGCTCTCGTGGAGATTGTAAATACTCACGCCGCCAATCATCCCGACATCCCAAATGTGGCGGGCATTTGTGTGTACCCCAAGTTTGTAAGCGTGGTAAAGGAAGCCCTCAAAGTGCCGGGAGTTGACATCGTGTCGGTGGCTGGCGCGTTTCCCCATGCGCAGACTTTCACGGAAATCAAGGTGAGGGAAGTGGCTCTCGCTGTAGAAGCCGGAGCCGACGAAATAGACGTTGTAATCAATGCCGGCGACATCATCGCCAAGGATTACGCCGCCGCGCTCGACGAATTGAAGGCTATGCGCGAGGCTTGCAAGTCAGTGAAGATGAAGGTGATATTGGAGACCGGTGTCTATAAGGCAGATTCCGACATCTACGACGCATCCATAATAGCAATGGAGGCTGGCGCCGACTTTGTGAAGACCTCCACCGGCAAGAGCGAACCTGCCGCCACGCCGCGTGCAATGCTCATTATGGCATTGGCAGTGAGCGATTATTGTAAGGCTACGGGCAGGCGCGTGGGCATCAAGCCCGCCGGAGGCATTAGGACATCGCAGGACGCCATGCAATATTGCGCCATCATGGATGATATTTTCCACGGCGATTACGACAATACCAACTTCCGCATCGGTGCTACATCGCTCGCCAAGAATGTAATTGCAGACATCAAGGCATTGTCGTAGAGCAAAAAAAACATAAAAAAACAGCTCCGCCGCTAATTTTTTTTGCAAACTTTCAGATTCTTAAATTCGCTGTCTGTTAACGAATTATTAAAACTGAGGGTCAAAAAATAATGATTTGTTATACAACGTCTTATAAAAAAATTTTTTTTTATGGTCGAAAAAGTTTAACTTTGCGGTCGGAAAAAACACATAGTTGTTAAACGAAAGTAATATTAATTAATTAAATTAAAATCAATAAATTATGTCAGAAATTTCTTCTAAGGTAAAGGCTATCATCGTCGATAAGCTCGGCGTTGACGAGGCCGAAGTAACTGATCAGGCAAGCTTCACCAACGATCTCGGTGCAGATTCGCTCGACACTGTTGAGCTCATCATGCAGTTCGAGAAGGAGTTTGGCGTCACCATTCCCGACGACCAGGCTGAGAAGATTACCAATGTAGGCGAGGCTATTGCCTTCATCGAACAGAATGCCAAGTAATTGAATCAATTTTGACTAACGTTTTTCACACAAACTTAGCAGTTAACACTTATGGAATTAAAACGAGTAGTTGTCACCGGCATGGGATCTATCAATCCCTTAGGCCACAATATAGCCGAGTTTTGGGAAAGCCTGAAAAACGGGGTAAGCGGCGCAGGTCCAATTACCCGTTTTAATTGCGAAAAGTTCAAGACGAGGTTCGCATGCGAGGTCAAGGATTACGACCCTGCCAAGTATTTCGACAGGAAGTCTATTTCCAAGCTCGACCTCTTCACACAGTTTGCGCTCATCTCCACCGACGAGGGCTTCAAGGATTCGGGTCTCACAGAAGACCAGATAGACCTTGAGCGCGCCGGAGTAATATGGGGATGCGGCATCGGCGGCATCAACGTGATGACCGACGAAGTCCTCGAATTTGGCAAGGGCGACGGCACGCCCAAGTTTAGCCCCTTCTTCATCCCCAAGATGATCAGCGACATCGCCGCCGGTCAGATTTCGATGAAGTATGGATTCCGCGGCCCCAACTACGCCACGGTATCGGCTTGTGCCTCGTCCACACACGCTATCATCGATGCTTTCAATTGGATTCGCCTCGGCAAGGCGGACGTGATGATTACTGGTGGCTCCGAGTCGCCGATAGGCATCGCTGCATTTGCCGGATTCAATTCTATGAAGGCACTCTCCACACGCAACGACGACCCGCAGCACGCCTCAAGGCCGTTTGACAAGACTCGCGACGGCTTTGTAATCGGCGAGGGAGCTGGATGTCTCGTGCTGGAGGAATACGAACACGCCAAGGCCCGTGGCGCCAAGATCTACTGCGAGGTAGGCGGCGGCGGAGCTTCTGCCGATGCTCATCATATCACCGCTCCGCATCCGGAAGGCAAGGGCGCGGCTCAGGTGATGAAGATGGCTATCGACGATGCTTGCATCAAGCCGGAGGAAATCGACTACATCAATGTTCACGGCACTTCCACCGGGTTGGGCGACAAGGCTGAGGCTTTGGCTATCAAGCAAGTATTTGGCGAACACGCTTACAACTTGAGCATCAGCAGCACCAAGAGCATGACGGGACACCTCCTCGGCGGTGCTGGCGCGATAGAATCGATTGCATGTGTGCTTGCAATGGTAAATGACACCGTGCCCCCGACTATCAATTTTGAGACGCCGGACCCGGATATCGACCCGAAGCTCGACATCACTCCTAATGTGGCTAAAAAGCGCAGCATCCGTGCCGCTCTCAACAACACATTTGGCTTTGGTGGACACAATGCTTCTGTCGTGTTCAAGAAGTTGTAGGCCCTTAAAATCTTTTAACAAAGGTGTTTACCGGCTTAGTCGCGTTTTTTAAATACGTATTTAGGCTCGATAAAAAGTTTCCAAGGTCAATCAGGAAAATTACGGGCTATTATCCAAATCATCTGGAGTATTATAAGACTGCACTCATACACCGTTCCAAATCACTGAAGGCAAAAGGTGGTTTTTTGGTCAACAACGAGAGGCTTGAGTTTCTCGGCGATTCGGTGCTCGATTTGCTTATTGGAGAATACCTCTACAAAAAGTTTCCTAACAAGCAGGAAGGGTATCTCACTCAATGCAGGTCGAGAATTGTAAACGGCGAGAATCTCACTGAGCTCACCAAGCATATCGGGCTCGATAAGCTCGTAAAGACCAATGTGAAGGCAAGCGCAAATGGCGTCCACTTGTATGGCGACGCTTTTGAGGCTTTTCTCGGCGCACTTTACCTCGACAGGGGATTCAAGGTAGCGGGCAAGTTTATCTACTCTAATGTACTGCCCAATTATCTCGATGTGGTGGAGCTTGAGCATCACAACCACAATTACAAGTCGCAGATGATTGAGTGGGGGCAGAAAAACAGATATACTGTATCGTTCAAGACTTCGCTCGACGCTCCGGGCAGTCGTTATTTCTTGTCGCTCGTTACCATCGACGGCAAGGAAATGGGCTCGGGAGTGGGCGTTTCCAAAAAGGAGGCGGAGCAGCTTGCCTCCAAGATGTGTTTGGAAAAGATTGGAGCACTCCAAGAAGAATGTTGACATATCGACGACATTCGTAATCTAATTGAAAAAGCGGTTTGTGAACAACGTCGTGAAATGTATGCGAGATGTTCACAAATCGCTTTTTTATTTGTTGATTTGTTGAATGATTGAATTATTATGTTGATAATCAATGATTTCCTAATAGACGAGGACATTTTTCTCCAAAATTTTGTCTGCGACCTCTCTTCGTGCAAGGGGCGTTGCTGCATCGAGGGCGACCTTGGCGCACCATTGGAGGCAAAGGAACTCGACCTGCTCGAAAAATATTACCCGAAAGTGAAGCGTTACCTTTCGGAAGACAATCGCAAAGCCATTGAGCAACAGGGATTTGGCGTTGTGGACGATTCGGGAGACCTCGATACGCCGCTTGCCAACGATGGCGAGTGTGCATACGTAACGCATCGTGACGGCATCCTCAAATGTGCCTACGAATGTGCCTACCTCGACGGTAAAATTCCGTGGCGAAAGCCCGCCTCGTGCTACCTCTATCCAATCCGAGTGGGCAAGGCAGGACCTTACAAGACCCTCAAATTTGACCGTTGGCACATTTGCGATTGCGCGCTCATTAAGGGCGAGAGGCAGGGCGTGCCGTGTTACAAATTTCTCGAAGGCCCGTTGACGGATGTGTTTGGAGAAGATTTTTACCGTCAATTGTGCGAAGTAGGGGAGGCGTGGCTCGCCTCAAAGAAGTAATTACAAAAAAAAGGAACAACTATTTTTTACGAAATAAACAACAACATGAAACAATTTTTGCTTACAATCTTGCTTGTTTCTTTGTGTGCGCTTGGTGCGTCTGCGCAGAGAGGCGTTGTCAACAAGAAAAAAGCCGCGCCATCCAGCACTTTGAGCGTTGGTATTGGCGGTGGTACAAGAATCAATTATATTAGAATTACCAATGTTTCGCCCAATCTTCAAGGCGACCCTTTTGCAACCTGGGGCTTCTTGTCGTCCCTGTTTGTTAGTTGGGATTTTTGGGACTGTCGCATCGGCATCCGTCCGCAGGTGTCGTGGCTGCGTCGCGGCGGAGAATACAACTTATGGGCGGCACAATTACATTCAAGTGTTTGGTATGATGTAAGGGCGCGTTATATTGATGTGCGCATGCCTATTGTATTCAACTTCCAATCGAAAAACAGCCGTTGCCCCGTAGTGCCATACGTATTCGCAACGCCGATTTTGGGTTTTGCCTCTGGCGGCGATATTGTACTCAATGGCGGCAGTAGTATTAGTACATCTACCGCTGGCATATATATGGAGATGCCAATCACCAAGGCGAATATTGCGAAGCATTATTTGGGCGCAGGTGCGGGCGCGGGCGTCAAGTACAAGTTTGAGATTAATAGGCAAGGATTTTTGCTCGGCTTGGAAGCTATGTACGACCATGGATTCAACAACACTTACGGCAAGCAAGAGATTGACGGCAAGTCCAACGACGTAGGCAATTTGGTGGAATACAACCATGACAAACTCAAGGGCGAACGCTGTTTCAAAGGCATCGAGATGCAGTTGTATTTCGGTATACCCTTCGACCTCAGCATCCAACGTAGGGAGAAGCCTCAGACCACCCGCAGTGTAAGGAATCTCTAATGTGAAACACTAATTACATAATAAAAATGAAAACAAAAATATTGGTACTTGCAGCCGTGGTGCTGCTGTTGGGAATCTCCATTCCATCGTGCCTCGACAATGGTGAAAGCACGATTGTTTTGGAAAGTATCAAGGCTCAAAATCAGGATCCTAACCCCGACCCAACTCCCGACCCGAACTCCGACCCGAACCCCGACCCTAATCCTAACCAAAATCCCGACCCAAATCCCGACTCACAACTTGACGAAACTACTATCAATGGTGGATGTTATTTCCAAATCAGAGATGCCGAGTTCTATGGAGACAACATCCCTTCTGGCTCGTGTGGAGTTTTGGATGTAAATATGAACAATAGGGTGTTGGCTGGCGGCACCAATATTGCAACTATCGTTTCTTCTGTGCAATACGATAAGTTTTATGTGGGCATCAAAGGTGTGAGCGGCTATTATGAATATGTGCCAGAAAATTTTTATCACGAAGATGGCACTTATGTATATACGATTTCGCTCGAATATTCTATGGACTATCAAAGGGACATCGAGGTTCAGATTTCAGCCAGCAGAGGGGATTGCGTTTCGGGTATGTTTACCCAAGATATTAAATTTGTGAAAAGTCAGGAGGGCGCGTTGAATGTCGTCCTCACGTTTGACAACGATAAGGATCTCGATTTGCATGTGGTGACGCCGTCGGGTATTGAGATTTATTATGGCTATCAAGGAGGCTTTTTTGAGTTCTCCAATGGCGAAGTTGCTTTTATGGGTCTTGATCATGATTCAAATGCCGGGTGCGCCATTGACGGACTCAACAATGAAAACATCGTAATCTCGGATGAATTTGTTGAGCCAGGAGAGTACAAGGTTTATGTCGATTTGTTTTCCAATTGCAATCCCACTATAGCTACCAATTGGACATGTACTGTGCGTTACAAGGGCGAGCTTGTGCAGACCCGTACAGGTAGCAATCCGGCTGTTGGCGTATTTCCAATTGGCGCAACCGAAATTTGGAACGACGAACCTGACATTCTTGCGATGACATTCGTTGTCTCCACTGGCAAGTCGGGCATTGAAATAAGCAATGCCTCCTTCACGCCCAACCAACCGAGCAGGGCTTCGTTGCAAAAAATCGCTCGGAAAAGATGATTTTGTCAAGGTTTTTTATTACCTTTGCGCCAATAAAAATTGGACGTCTATACGCCCAGCAAATACATTGAAAACTTATGCAATTACTTGAATTTGAACAGCCGATACAAGAACTCGAAGAGCAACTCGTAAAGGCAGAAGAGATACAGAAGGCAGGTAGCGTTGACGTGGAACAGACCATCAACGACCTTAAAGCCAAGATTATAAGCACTCGCAAAGATATATACGACAACCTCACGCCATGGCAGCGCGTACAAGTGTCGAGACATCCAGAGCGTCCTTATACTTTGGGCTACATCCGCAACATCTGCGACGATTTTATAGAGCTTCACGGCGACCGCAATATCAAAGACGACACCGCGATGGTGGGCGGCTGGGGTATGATTGGCGGTCAGTCAATCATGTTTGTAGGTCAGCAGAAGGGCGAAAACACCAAGCTCCGCCAGTACCGCAATTTTGGCATGGCAAATCCCGAAGGCTACCGCAAGGCTCTCAGGCTCATGCGCATGGCTGAAAAATTCCAGAAGCCGATTGTTACCTTCATCGACACCCCCGGCGCATATCCGGGCAGCGAGGCTGAGGAGCGCGGTCAGGCAGAGGCTATCGCCCGCAATATCTACGAAATGTTTCGCATCAAGACACCCATCATTTGCATTGTGATAGGCGAGGGTGCGTCGGGTGGTGCTATTGGCATTGGTGTTGGCGATAGGGTGTATATGCTCGAAAATACTTGGTATTCCGTAATTGCGCCCGAAAGCTGTTCGAGTATTCTGTGGCGTAGTTGGGATTTCAAACGCGAAGCCGCCGCAGCTCTCAAGCTCACCGCAAAGGATATGTACGCCAATCATCTCATCGACGGCATCATCCCCGAACCCATTGGCGGTGCGCACACCAACCCAACCGAGATGTACCAGATTGTCAAGAAGGCCATCCTCGACAACATCGCCGAATTGCAGCAGATACCGATGGAGACGCTCGTCAACAAGCGCATCGAAAAATTCTGCCAGATGGGCGTATTCAACGAGCAATAAGAATATCCATTTTGATTATATACAATAGAAATGCCATCCACATCTTCTTCATACTCAGACGCCAACAAGGGCGCCAATCGCAACAAGGACGCTAAACTCGTAGGACACGTCAACGATGCCTACGGGCGCATCCCTCCGCATGATATTGCGCTTGAGGAAGTGGTGCTTGGCGCGATGATGCTCGAACAAGGCGCGGAAATCGACGTCCTCAATATCTTGGGCAAAGACAGCTTTTACAAGGAAGCCAATTCCAAGATTTTTGAGGCGATTCTTCAGTTGTCGTCGTCTCAGCAGCCCATCGACGTTTACACCGTTGTGGAGCAACTCTCCAAAAACGGGACGCTCGAAGACGTGGGAGGCGCGTATTATGTGGCGTCGCTCACTGAAAAAGTGGGTTCGGCGGCGCACCTCGAATTTCACGCGAGGATTTTGCAGCAGAAATACATTCAGCGACAACTCATCAAAATATCCACCGAGATAGAAGACAAGGCGTATGACCCCACAAGCGATGTTGACGACTTGTTGCAATTCTCTGAAAAATCCATCTTCGACCTCGCCAATGGCAATATCAAGACGCAGACCAAAAGCATGAACGAGATATTGAAGGAGGCGTTGGATCATATTGAGGAATCTGCCAGACGTACCGACGGATTGTCGGGCGTGCCGTCGGGCTTCACATCGCTCGACCGCATTACACAAGGCTGGCAAAATAGCGACATGATTGTTGTGGCGGCGCGTCCGGCGATGGGCAAGACCGCATTTATACTTTCAATGGCTCGCAATATGGTGGTCAACCACAAAGTGCCGGTTTTGATTTTCTCGTTGGAAATGTCGGCGGTGCAGTTGATTAACCGTATCATCGTATCTGAGACGGAACTCCCTTCAGACAAAATACGTACTGGCAAACTCGAAGACCGGGAGTGGATTCAGCTCGATTCTAAGGTTAAAAATCTCCAAGACGCACCTTTGTATATCGACGATACAGCCGCTATTTCGCTGTTTGAACTTCGCTCCAAGTGCATCCGCATGAAGTTGCAGCACAATATTGGCATCGTGATGATAGACTATTTGCAGCTGATGACTGGTCCTGAAAGCGTCCGTGGCAACCGCGAACAGGAGGTTTCCACAATATCGCGTGGTATCAAGCAGTTGGCAAAGGAACTCAATGTGCCAATCATTGCGCTCTCGCAGCTCAGCCGTAATACTGTGGCGCGTGGCGGTTCCAATCGTCCTATGCTCAACGACCTCCGCGATTCAGGTGCGATAGAGCAGGACGCCGATATTGTTTGCTTCATCCATCGTCCCGAATATTACGGACAGTTGCAGGATGAGAGCGGCAATAGCACACAAGGCCTCGGACAGGTGATTATCGCCAAGCACCGTAATGGTGCTGTCTGTGATGTCAACCTGCATTTCCGCGCCGAGTTTGCAAGATTTGAGGAATGGGATTCTATGGGACTTGTGCAGGGGCTTGCGCCAATGGACGACAATGGCAACATGGTGCAGTCGTTTGAATCGTCCATCAATAGCGGCGTATCGTCATTGCCGCAGTCCAATGTTCCGCCGTCCGAGATGGATGCACCGTTCTGATTTTTTTTTAAAAGAATTTGACCTTTCAATTCTTTGTAATTCTTTCAATTAATGGAGGAAAAAAAATGAAAAGGATTTTGTTGTTTTTGATGATGTTGATGGTTGCCGTGCCGTCCCTTGCCATGAAAATCCTCATTCCGATGGATGCCACGCAGACCAACCATCTGAAGGCCTACGGGGTTTGCTACGCCATCTTGAAAAACGGTGGTTCGGCAGATTGGCTGCTCAATTATCGTGGTGGCAGTTTTTTGGCGGATTATGCCGACTACATTGTTACCATGTGCCGCGTGAGAAACGTGCGTTTTGAGCAGATAGCCGATGCTGCCGCCAACAATATCCTCGCCGAAATCGCCCGCAACGACATCAACATGGAGCAGGTGAAACTCGAAAAAGCCCCAAAAATTGCTGTCTATGCGCCCAAGACTTACAAACCGTGGGACGATGCCGTGATGCTCGTATTGACATACGCCGAGATTGATTACACGGTAGTCTATGACGAAGAAATTCTTACCGGCGAACTCTCCAAATACGACTGGCTCCACGTCCACCACGAAGATTTTACGGGACAGTTTGGCAAATTCTATTCTGCATATAAAAATGCGCCTTGGTATCGCAACCAGGTCGCCGAGTTCAACGCTTTGGCGCAAAAAATGGGATTTTCCAAAGTTTCGCACCTCAAACTCGCCGTCGCCAAGACTATGAAAGAGTTTGTCGGCAACGGTGGATTTATGTTTGCAATGTGTTCGGCAACAGACAGTTTTGATATTGCGCTTGCAGCCGAGGGCGTTGACATTTGCCAACCGATGTTTGATGGCGACCCCATCGACCCCGATTGCCAGAAAAAACTCGATTTTCGTAAAACCTTTGCCTTCCAGAATTTTACGTTGGAGCTCAATCCCAACGTCTATGAATATGCCGACATCGACGCCACCAACACCCGCAAGGTAAAGAAGGAAAACGATGTGTTTACATTGTTTGATTTTTCCGCCAAGTGGGATCCTGTGCCTACGATGTTGTGTCAAAATCATGAAGCTGTCATCGATGCTTTTATGGGTCAGACCACATCTTACCGCAAGGAAGTAATCAAACCGAGCGTCCTCATCATGGGCGAAAACAAATCTGCAAACGAGGCTCGCTACATCCACGGCGAATACGGCAAAGGTACTTGGACGTGGTACGGAGGACACGACCCCGCCGATTATCAGCATTTTGTAGGCGACCCGCCAACCGACCTCGACCTTCATCCCAACAGCCCCGGCTACCGTCTCATCCTCAACAACGTACTCTTCCCGGCGGCTAAGAAAAAGAAGATGAAGACCTGATAATATTACGCCAATCCTATAAAACCAAGAGGCTGTCTAAAAATCCCATTTTAGACAGCCTCTTGGTTTTATGCAAATAATTAAGATTCAATAGTTTTCGGTACTTTTTTGTAATATCGACCAATCTATAACAGCGTATAACCGCCGAAATCTGCCATTTTAGCCATCAAAAAAAATCTCACTCAAAACCACCTACTTTAACGGTTTGAGAGCCAAATCGTTGTAAAATCTCTGTAAACTATATCAGACAAAAAAAAAAACACTTTA
>ODAI014582290.1_pt1 | contig 72606 bp, 72 predicted proteins | sample 1539321 | NCBI WGS metagenome assembly ODAI01 (sample SAMN02144231, study PRJEB22623) | gut metagenome | biome: sheep rumen | host: Ovis aries | place: New Zealand
GTATTGTTCAGTTTTCAAGGAGCCCCGTGAATCAAGCTTGCTTAATATACACCCACTTTCCACCTTTGTCAATACCCTACCAAAAAATTTTTTCAAACTAACTTTCCTATGATAACGCCATTCTCTTAATCCTGCCTTAAAATTTCCCAAAAATTTTTTATCGACCGTGCTTAGCTAGGCGTTGCAAATATTTTCCGTATTCGTTTTTAGCAAGCGGTTCGGCAAGTTTCAAAAGTTGCGCTTCGTCGATGTATCCCATGCGATAGGAAATTTCCTCAATACAAGAAATTTTCAAACCCTGTCGCGTTTGAATCGTATGGACGAACGAACCGGCTTGCAACAGTGATTCATGCGTTCCGGTATCAAGCCAAGCATAACCTCGACGCATTTTTTCTACACGCAAATTTCCGCGCTCAAGATAAATTTTATTCACGTCGGTTATTTCGAGTTCGCCACGCGCCGAAGGTTTAATCGTTTTAGCAACGTCGACAATATTTTTATCGTAGAAATAAAGTCCGGTTACGGCGTAATTTGAACGAGGCTCCTTAGGTTTTTCTTCGAGACTGACAGCTTGTCCGGTTTCGCGATTGAATTCCACAACGCCATAATTTTGCGGGTCGTTGACGTAGTAAGCAAAAACAGTCGCGCCTTCGTCGTGCGACGCTGCGCGTTGAACCAGCTTTGCAAAGTCCGAACCGTAAAAAATATTATCGCCAAGAACTAAAGCGCAACCTTCACCGTTGATAAACTTTTCGCCGATTAAAAAGGCTTGCGCTAAACCTTCGGGCTTAGGCTGAACGGCGTAGAAAATTTTCAATCCGAGTTGTGAACCGTCGCCGAGCAGGGCTTGAAATAAATGGTTATCTTGCGGCGTAGTAATTATTAATATTTCGCGAATGCCCGCAAGCATTAAAGTCGACAGCGGATAATAAATCATTGGCTTATCGAAGACCGGCATTAATTGTTTCGAGACGACTTCGGTTAGCGGATAAAGGCGCGTACCACTCCCGCCCGCCAAAATTATTCCTTTGTTTACCATAAAATTTTCCTCCTTTTTGAAAGAAATTTTATAGCAACTAGAGAAATTTTTCAACACCGCGCCGATTGACCTTGAAAAATTAACTTGCTAGAATAATTAACAGAAATTCAAAGGAGGAATTTTAATGAAGAAATTCAACACGGCAATAATCGGCGCAACGGGCGCAGTTGGTCAAGAGTTTTTAAAGTTAATTGAGGAGCGCAATTTTCCATTTGGCGAACTGAAAATGTTAGCGTCGTCGCGTTCGGCGGGAAAGAAAATAAATTTCATGGACAAAGAATATACGGTCGAGGAGACGACGGAAAAATCTTTTGACGGCGTGAAATTTGCATTGTTTGCGGGCGGCGCGGCGAGTAAACTTTTTGCACCGGCGGCAGTTAAAGCGGGGGCGGTCGTCATTGACAATTCGTCTAATTTCCGCATGGACCCCGAAGTCCCGTTGGTCGTCCCCGAAGTCAATCCGCAAGCAATTTCTCGGCACAAGGGAATTATCGCCAATCCGAATTGCTCGACAATAATAATGGTTATGGCACTTAAGCCGCTTTACAATTTGTCGAAAATCAAGCGCGTAGTCGTCTCGACTTATCAAGCGGTATCGGGCGCGGGGCGTGAAGGTATGGACGAATTGAAGTCGCAACTTGATTCATTAGCTCGCGGCGAGGCGGTTGAAGCTAAAATTTTGCCGGTTGCCAAACTCGACAAGCATTATCAGATTGCGTCCAATCTTCTGCCGCAAATCGACGTTTTCAAGGACAATCTTTATACTAAAGAGGAAATGAAAATGGTTGACGAGACTAAAAAGATTATGGAGGACGACGAGCTCCGCGTCACGGCAACTACTGTCCGCGTTCCTGTTTATCGTTCTCATGCCGAAAGCATCAACGTCGAGTTTGAAAACGAAATAACGGTTGAAGAGGCTCGCGCCGCGTTGGAGAAATTTCCTGGCGTGATTGTTCGCGATAATCCTGCAGAAATGATTTATCCGCAACCGCTTGAAACTTCTGGAAAAGACGCGGTAGAAGTTGGGCGCGTTCGGAAAGATTTTTCGATTGAACACGGGCTTAATCTTTGGGTATGCGGCGACCAGATTAGAAAGGGTGCGGCTCTCAATGCTCTGCAGATTGCCGAATATATGATTGCAAATAATTTGGTGTGATTATGGAAAAAAGCTATCTTTATTTTCAGCCTGAATACGTCAGCAAATTTAAATGCGACTCTTCCAAATGCAATGATAATTGTTGCGAGCGCGATTGGGAAATTGACGTTGACGAAGCGACTTACAAAAAATATTTGCAAGTTGCGCCCGTCATTGCCCAGCAATTTAAATTCAACGAGCAGAAGAAAAAATATTTGCTGACTAAACGCCCTTGCCCGTTCCTTACAGAGAAAAAATTATGTCGGTTGCAACTCGAATACGGCGAGGAAATTTTATCAGTTACTTGCACGACTTATCCGCGTACCACTCTCAGTTTTGGAAAATTTTTTGAGCGGTCGCTAACTATGACTTGTCCGGTAGCGGCGGAGATGATTTTATTTCAAGAAGAGCCAATGAAATTTGAATGGCTTTCAGTCCCTGAAAAAATTCACAGCAACGGCGGAAAAATTTTGAGCGCAGCACTTCCCATGCAGGAAGATACTTTAAGCATCTTTTTCGAGACTCAACTTGCAATGATTTCGATTTTGCAGGAGCGGCGATTTTCAATCGACCAAAGATTAATTGTACTCGGACTTTTCCTTGACAAGTTGCAGGAATTAATTTCGGGCAAAGCGGACAGAGACACGTTTTTGAATTTGATTTGGGCATATAAATCGGAAGGAATTTTAGCTGGGGGGAGTATTGCGTCTTTGTTCCCGAATTTTTCGGGCGATGCAAAGAATTTTTTGTCGCTTATAATGAAGTTCATCGGATATACCACTCCTTACTTTAGGGGTTCAAAATTTTTTGACGCGTTGGAAAAAGTACTTGAAATTAAGCCCGACGAAAAAGGGCTTGTTTCTATCGAAGAAATTATTCCACGTTATGAAAATCTCGCAGTCGACCGCAACGCTTTTCTCGAAAAATATTCGACCGTTCTTGAAAACTATCTTGTCAACGAAATTTTTATTAATTGCTATCCGTTGCGATTTATTGATGAAAATATAACGAGGAATTTTGCTATCTTCATGATAAGCTACAAAATTTTTGAGTTGATATTTTTTTCAGCAGTACAGGAGAATTTAAATTCCAAAGATGACATATTAGAAATTGTCGATTGGTTCACGAACAAAATGGATCACAGTAAGGAACTCTACGAAAAATTTTTCGAGCTACTTAAGGACATAGATGATACTTTCTTACTTATGACTTGTTTGCTTCGCGGATAAAAAAACTCTCCCGTAGAAAGATTGCGGGAGAATTTTTTTGTGTTATAATTGCGTGGGCAGTTGGTTGCCGGCTTCCTCTTTCGAGAGGAGGTGGTAGCATGAGCAAATTCGAGAAAATCAGCTTAGCTGTATCCGTAGCACAGCTCCTAGTTACCATCTATGATGTGTTCTTCAAATAAACTAACATAAACACAGAATAAGCCGCACAACGGCGGCAACCAGTAAGAATAATCTATTCTTGAGGGAGCCGGCGTCTCAAACCGACTGCCCATCGACGTGTCTTCAAGACAAATTCATTATAAACGCAGAGGAAAAATTTGGCAAGATTTTTTATAGAAAATGTTGCCTTGACAGGAAAAAGGTGGTGTTGTAAAATGCCGAAAGTGCAAACGGCAAGGGGCAATAAAGTTCCTTTCGAGTTCAGCGCGACGACGGAAGAATTATTCGGCGAAGATTTATCGACAGAAGGTTTTATCGGTGACGTTAAGATTTCTGGCGAAGTTGAAGATGCAGGAAAATGTTTCGTTATTCGCGGGCGCATTGATTGTACGAAAGCTTTCACTTGCGACAGATGTTTAACTCAAGCAACGAAAAATCAAGTTCACGAGTTTGAGGAAGAATTTGACAAAGCGGAAGCGGTTGATGATTTAATTGACGTGACTGAACTTTTGCGAGACGAATTGCTTGCCGGTCAGCCGATGAAAAATCTTTGCAAGGCGGATTGTAAGGGCTTATGTCCTGTATGCGGTGCAAATTTAAACGACGGCGAGTGCGATTGCGACAAGGTTATTGTCGACCCGCGACTTGCGGCGTTGAAAACAATTATGAATTAGGAATGTGGAATGAGGAATGAAAAAACTTTCTCAATTCCTAACTCCTAATTCCAAATTCCTAATTGATTAAAGGAGGTGTTCAGAGTTGGCGGCACCTAAAAGAAAATTGAGCAAGAGCAGACGCGACAGGCGGCGTGCTAATTGGAAGTTGGAAGCTCCGAACTACGTAAAATGTCCGAGATGCCAAGAACCTAAACTCCCACACCATGTGTGCCTGGAATGCGGTTACTATGACGGGCGCGAAGTCATTGAAACGGCTTAATGATACGGAATTTTTTGGGCAGGCATTGAAAACCTGCTTATTTTTTTTGTAGGGAGCGGGGCAATTTGAAAATAGCAGTCGATGCAATGGGCGGTGACAAAGCTCCGGCGGAAATTATAAAAGGCGCGGTTCAGGCTGTTAAGAAATATCCGTGCGAGATAGTTTTGGTCGGCGACGCGGGAATAATTCGTGAGATACTAGACAAAGAATCCGGCAGGGAAAATTTCCCGATAACTATACAGCATGCGTACGAAGTCATAAACATGGGCGAACACCCTGCCGACGCCGTTCGTACTAAAAGGAATTCGTCAATAGTCGTGGCGACAAAGTTAGTTAAGGATGGCTTTTGTGACGCGGTACTTTCGGCGGGGTCTACGGGCGCATCAGTCGCGGCGGCTCAACTTATTCTTAAAAGAATTCACGGAATAGGGCGGGCGGCAATAGCGACGCCAATGCCAACGCCGCGCGGCACGACGCTTTTATTAGACAGCGGCGCGAGTGTTGATAGTCGTCCTGAACATTTGATTCAAAGCGGGATAATGGGTTCGCTTTACGCTGAACATGTTCTTAAAATAAAAAATCCGTCCGTCGCGCTATTGAATATTGGCGAAGAAGAGACTAAGGGCAACGAGCAAGCCAAAGAAACTTATCAACTGCTTAAGGGCTTGTCGAAGATAAATTTTGCGGGCAATGCTGAAGGGCGCGACATACCGCGTGGCGTGTTCGACGTTGTGATTTGTGACGGCTTTGTCGGCAATATTGTTTTGAAATTTGGCGAAGGTCTTGCGCTGACGATTATGGAGCTTTTGACGGAAGAGTTGACGGCTAATGGCGGCGCGAAACTTTTAGGCGAAGAACTTATTCAGAAAACTTTTAAGAACATGTCGAAGCGGCTTGACGTTTCGGAGAATGGCGGCGCACCGCTTTTGGGCGTGAATGGTTATTGCGTGATAAGTCATGGAGCGTCGGACGCGAAAGCGATTTGTTCAGCTATTGGCGTTGCGAAAAGTTATGTTGACAGCAAAATTTTGGAGAAAATAAAAGACGCGCTTTAAAAGCAATTAGAAATGCGCAATGCGTAATTAATTTGGAATTTAATAGCGGTCTAAGAAGCTTTCTTTGCCGCAATATTGACAAATGGAACATATTCGTATAAGTTTAGGGGCAATGACAGGCTGCCGAGCGAGCCGTTGAGGAGGAGAAAATAGATGTTTGAAAATAACGTCATCTGTAAGTTGCTGAAAATCAAGTATCCGATATTTCAAGGCGGCATGGCGTGGATAGGGACAGCGGAGCTAGCCTCGGCGGTATCGAACGCGGGCGGGCTTGGACTTATCGGCGCGGGACATATGCCACCGGACATTTTGCATAAAGAAATTCAGAAGTGCAAAGCGTGGACTGACAAACCTTTTGGCGTGAACGTAATGTTGATGTCGCCTTTTGTCAAAGAGGTTATGCAGCTCATGGTTGAAGAAAAAGTTCCGGTTGTGACGACGGGCGCGGGAAATCCGGGCGAATACGTTCCTGCGCTTAAGGAGATTGGCTCGAAAGTTATACCGGTTGTGGCGAGCGTTGCACTTGCGAAAAGGCTTGTCAAAGGCGGCGTGGACGCTGTCATTGCTGAAGGTTGCGAATCGGGCGGGCATATTGGCGAAATTACTACAATGGCGTTAGTGCCGCAAGTTGTCGACGCGGTTGATGTTCCTGTAATAGCGGCGGGCGGCTTTGCTGATTCACGCGGCATGTTGGCGGCATTTTCATTGGGAGCCAGTGCAATTCAAATGGGCACGCGCTTTGTTCTTAGCAAAGAATGCATTGCTCACCCGAATTACAAAAATCTCGTGCTCAAGGCTAAGGACAGGTCGACAGTTGTTACGGGCAGAACGACCGGTCATCCCGTCAGAGTTTTGGCTAATAAGCTTACGCGGACTTATCTTGAAATGGAAGCTAACGGCGCGTCGGTTGAGGAACTTGAAGCACTTGGCGCGGGTGCATTGCATAAAGCTACTCACGGCGGTGACGTTGAAAATGGTTCAGTTATGATTGGGCAGATTTCTGGAATGCTCGACGACATTAAAACCGTCAAAGAAATTATCGACGACATAGTAAACGGCATTGCGCCTGTTGTCGCGAAAGTTCAGAGTAAATATGAATGAAAAATTTTCGGAGGAAGTGATTGGCGGTCGGTAATTCTAATCGTCAATCACTTTTCGATTGTGGAAAGGAGCGGATTGAATGAAGCTGGCATTTATTTTTCCTGGACAAGGTGCGCAAGCGGTCGGCATGGGAAAAGATTTTTATGATAACTTTGACGCGGCGAAGAAACTTTTCGACGAAGCGGACGACGCGCTAGGCTATTCGATAAAGAAAATGTGCTTTGAAGGTTCGCAGGACGATTTGAAGTTGACGGCGAACACTCAACCGGCAATTTTGGTTGTGAGCGTGATTGTCAGCGAAATTTTGAAGTCAGAAGGGATAGTTGCAGATATTGCGGGCGGACATAGTTTGGGCGAATATTCCGCATTAGTGACGGCGGGCACATTGAAATTTTCTGACGCAGTCGTTTTGGTTCACAAGCGCGGAAAATTTATGCAGGAGGCGGTTCCAGTCGGCGAAGGTTCAATGGCGGCGATACTTGGTCTTGACGACGCGACGATTATAAAAGCCTGTGCGGAAGCGTCGGAAGCTGGGGAAGTTCAAGCGGTTAATTTCAACTGTCCAGGTCAAACGGTCATAGCGGGCAAAGCAGCGGGCGTAGAAATTGCTGTTGAGAAATTGAAAGCGATAGGCGCGAAGAAAGCCGTTATTTTGCCGGTTAGCGCACCTTTCCATAGTACGTTAATGACTCCGGCGGCTAAGAAACTTGCGGTCGAATTAGACAAAGTTGAACTTTGCGACGCGGCATTTCCGATTGCGGCAAATTTTACGGGCGAGCTTGAGACTTCAGCTTTGGACATTAAAAATAATCTTGTCGCGCAGGCGGATAATCCTGTTAAGTGGATAGATTGCGTTGAGTCTATGAGAAATTTTGGTGCGGAAACTTTCATTGAGTGCGGACCGGGCAAAACGCTTTGCGGATTTAATCGGCGCATTGATAAAAAGATTCACAGTCTCAACGTTGAAGATTTAGAGAGCTTAAATAAAACTTTGACGGCTTTGAAAGTTTGATATAGGGCAAAAGTTGTAGACAAGAAAAAATCTTTGTGTTATATTTTGCAAACGGGAGGCGAAAGGTTGTAATGAGTGCGACAGAGAAGAAATTATCGGGGAAAGTTGCATTCGTAACGGGTGCGTCGCGTGGCATAGGTCGAGCGATAGCAATGCGCTTAGCTCAAGACGGCGCGAAGGTTGCATTAAATTTCGCGAGCAACAGCGCAAAAGCTGAAGAAGTCAAAAGCGCGATTGAGGTGCAAGGCGGCGAAGCAATTCTTTTGCAGGGTGACGTTTCCAAATTCGATGTTGTGACGGAGTTGATAAAAAAAGTTGTCGGCGAGTGGTGCAGGCTGGACATTTTGATAAACAACGCCGGCATAAATCGCGATAATCTTCTACTCAAGATGAGCGAGGACGATTTTGACAAAGTTATCAGCACGAATTTAAAGGGCGTTTTCAACTGCACAAAGGGCGTTACGAAACTAATGATGAAACAACGCTATGGACGAATCGTGAACATGTCTAGCGTAGTCGGACTCATGGGCAATATCAGCCAAGCGAATTACGCGGCGGCGAAGGCGGGTATAATCGGCTTTACTAAGTCGGCTGCTAAGGAGCTTGCGTCGCGGGGTGTAACGGTCAATGCGGTTGCGCCGGGACTGATTAATACCGACATGACAGCTGCGCTTTCCGAGAAGGTCAAAGAATTAATGTTGCAAGAGATACCTGCGGGGAGGATGGGTACTCCCGAAGACGTTGCCAATGCAGTGGCGTTCTTGGTATCGGATGAGGCGGCGTACATCACTGGTCAAGTTCTGTCGGTTGATGGCGGCATGGTCATGTGATTCGCTACTTTGAAAGGAGGTGACTGTAAGTGTCAACGTTTGAACAGGTTAAGAAAATCGTCAAAGAGCAACTTGGAGTCGAAGAGGACGAGATTCAGATGAGCTCGACTTTCGTAGACGACTTGGGTGCTGATTCGCTGGACATAGTCGAATTGATTATGGCTTTTGAAGAGGAATTCAATATCGAAATCCCCGATGAGAAGGCTGAGAAAATCAAGACTGTGGAAGATGTAGTTAAGTACATAGACGAGCAGAACAACGCTTGACAAGCAATTAGGAGTTAGGAATTAGGAATTTCTTCATTCCACATTCCTAATTCCACATTCCTAATTGATTTTTGGAGAGGATTATTCGTGAGACTACCGGAACTTAAGATAGGAAATAAGATAGCAAGAATCCCAATCGTGCAGGGCGGCATGGCGATACGTTTATCAACGGCGCGGCTTGCGGCGGCTATGGCTTCTGAAGGCGGCATAGGTTTGATTGCGGCGTCGGGCATGGCTCATGAAGAATTGCGCTACGAAATTAAATTAGCGCGCTCGCTGACTGACGGAATAATCGGGATAAACATAATGGTTGCGGCGAGTGATTTTTTTGGCATAGTGCACACAGCGATTGACGCAGGCATTGATTTAATCGTCGCGGGCGCGGGGTTTTCGCGTGATATTTTTGGTTTAGGAAGGGAATCCGGCACGCCGATAGTCCCGATAGTATCCTCTGTCAAGCTGGCTAAGATTTCGCAGAAGTTGGGAGCTACGGCAATCGTCGTTGAAGGCAAAGAGGCGGGCGGACATTTAGGAACAGATATATCAGTTCGCGAATTGATTGAGCCGATAAAATCTGCCGTTCAAATTCCCGTGATAGCGGCGGGCGGCATTTTGACTGGCAAGGATATAGCTAAAGTTTTAAAGATGGGCGCGGACGGCGTACAAATGGGGTCGCGCTTTGCGGCGAGCTTGGAATCGAATGGCGCACCGAGTTTGAAGGAATATTATTTGAAGTCGCAACCGGAAGATGTCGTTGTTATAAATAGTCCGGTTGGCTTACCGGGCAGAGCGGTTCGGACGCCGTTTTCAAAGCGTGTCATGGAAGGCAACGTTCCGCCGAAAGTTTGCGATTCGTGTCTTAAAGCGTGCAAACATAATTTTTGTATAGTTCGAGCACTAACACGGGCGCAGCAGGGCGATTTAGATACGGGGCTTGTTTTTACAGGTGAATACATGCCGCGCATTAAAGAAATTTTACCCGTCAAGGAAATAGTTCGCCGCCTAGTTACGGAGGCGGAGGAATTTTATCAGCCATAAAAAAATCCCCTTCCGATTGGACGGGGAAATTTTTTTAGCCGAAAAACAGTTTAAAGACCGATTGAAAGTTTTCGTGCGCCGATTGCCAAACGGGTATTAGCGACACGCCGAAGAATAAAATTAGGTTTAGAACCATTGTTGCCAACGATTTTTTTGCAATAGAATAAAATGCTAAGATTACGCACAGGCACCAGATTGACAGTTGCCAAATTTCGACTTCGAGCGCGTCATGGTAGACTGAATAAATTAACACGCCGGTTACGAGCAGAATTAGGATTGACAGTGCGAGAATCCATTTAAAGCGGGTTGTCATGTGAAAAATTCCGTTGCCGTTTTCGTCTTTGACTTCGTCTAGCGACGTGACATCAAAGCGGGCGTCGCCTTCGTTGGGCTTTTTCAGCTCAGAATTTTTTTTAAAATCGTCTTCGTTCACAAAATCGCCTCCCTACTTGGAAACAATTTTAAAATTCTGTTCGCTCTTAGTCAACCTACTTTCAAAGGAGATGATTATTTTGGAGACTGCGCAAGATGAATTGAGAGAGATTTTATCAGCTATAAATGCTCGCGACGCTGAGAAATTTTCTGCCCACGTCGACTTAAAAGCTTTAATGGACATTGGCTATGATGAAGCTACTGACGTTTTAGCTAAGAACTGCGCGAAGTTCCACGAGCTTTATCCGAAGGATTTATTTTTCAAATTTGGTTCGACGATTTTGCGACTTTACAACGATAAATTTCGGAGCGTTCATTTGGGTTTGATTAGCAAAGTTATCGCCGCTTATTTTGACGGGAGTTTCAAGGACGCGAAAACTTTTTCTGCGACGCCGATTAAATTTCTTGCCGCCGAGCTGAATAATCTTCTGCAAGCTATCCGCGCAGATTTTGGCGAAGAAAATATTTTGGGCGATAAGGCGACGTTGGCAGTTAAAATGGTTGGCGACGATTCTAGTTATGGAAAGATGATAGGCGCATTGGATTTTGTTTTGGAGTTTGACAGGCGCGGCGAAGGTTGGCGGCTTTGCAAAATAAAAAATGTCGAGGAATTAGTTCCGCCTATTCTCGACATTGCAGAAAGGTATTGGCCTGCCTCTTGGGATTTGGGCATTAAGCTTTAAATTAAGTCTTCTCGGATAAAAATCAGGTTTTCGCCGCGAAATGCGAAGAACCATTTATATTTTGAGACGGCTTTAAAAAATTCGTAAGAGCAACCGCGTTTCATGCGGTCATGGAGTTCGATTACGAGCACTTTGACTTTTGAGAGCCATTCATCGACATTGGGTGCGCTGAAAACTTCTTTTTCTGCGCCTTCTATATCGATTTTAAGCAAGTCGATTTCGTCGAAGCCGGAAGCGCGGAGGAGTTTAGAGACGGTTATTGTTCTGAAAGAGTCTTCGTCTTCTGCTGTTGTCTCGAACGTCATAAAGCCCCAAGTTCCAAATCCTCTATCTTCTACGCGAATAAAAGTTTCTTTATCCCACAGCGCAGACTTTATAGGGTGAATGTTATCATAAAAAGTTGTATTGAACTTGAGGAGCTTGAAATTATCCCTTTCGGGTTCGACGGAATAAATCTGCGCAGTCGGATATTTATTAGCAAAGTAGACCGCCGCGCAACCGATATTGCCGCCGCAATCCAGAATCAATTTTGGCTGAAAATCGTTAATTGGCAGTTGATATTCTTGGAAGCCGAAAATTGAATTGATAATGCCCATATCTTCAACTATCGGGCGGCAAGCGAAAGGCGTAGAAAGTCCCGGAATATTAGCTATATTAAAGCCGAAAGACGCGTTGAATTGTGTTGATTCAGTGGGGGGGCGTAGTTTGATTTTCTGACATGTTTAAAACCTCCTGATTATTTATTGCGTCCGCAACAGTTTTTATATTTTTTGCCGGAACCGCAAGGGCAAGGGTCATTGCGACCGATTTTTTTACCGTCAGCGGTTTTAGCACGTTTCTGGACTTCGGCGGGGCTGGAGTCTTCGCCGTGAGAGGCTCGCGCCGTTTGCAATCTATCTTCAACCTTAGCTTGTTCGCGACGGATTGCGGCTTCTGCCTCTTTGGATTCGATTTGCGGCGGTTCGGAAGATTCGTCTTCCTGTTGCTGAACAACTGCGACGTGATACATTGTCGTTGCGATTTGGTCTTGGATTGCGCCTTCCATTTCCTCGAACATTGCAAGGGCTTCGATTTTGTATTCGACGAGCGGGGCGCGTTGTCCATAGGCACGCAGATTGATTCCCTCGCGGAGCATATCCATATGGTCAAGGTGTTGCATCCATTTATTGTCGACTATTCGGAGCATAACGACCTTTTCCAATTCGCGCATAATTTCCGACGTGAACATTTTTTCGCGCTGTTTATAAATATCTTCGGCTAATTTTTCTAAATGTTCCTTGAGTTCGTCGCGGCTCATGTTTTCCAGTTCGGAGACTTTCAAAGCTCCTGGCGGCGCGTAAATTTTTTCAGCGTCTTTGATTAGCTCATCGAGTTGCCATTCTTCGGGATAAAGTTTTTCGTTAGCGTACTGATTCATTTCCTGCTTGATAATATGATTTACCATGCCGCGAATATTTTCGCGCAGATTTTCGCCGCGCAGAATTTTTTTGCGTTCACCGTACATGATTTCGCGCTGTTGGTTCATGACGTCATCATATTCAAGGACGTGTTTACGAATATCGAAGTTGCGAGCCTCAACTTTTTTCTGCGCATGTTCGATTGATTTAGTTATCAGCGTATGTTCGATTGGCTCGTCCTCTTCCATGCCGAGTTTATCCATAACTTTCGCGATTGCTTCGGAGGCAAACAGGCGCATTAAATCATCTTCGAGCGAGATATAAAATCTTGATTCGCCGGGGTCGCCCTGACGACCGGAACGCCCGCGCAACTGATTATCAATGCGGCGTGATTCGTGGCGTTCGGTGCCGATAATGAACAGCCCGCCGAGTTCGGGGACGCCTTCGCCGAGTTTAATATCGGTGCCGCGCCCTGCCATATTTGTTGCGATAGTGACGGCATTTTTCTGACCGGCGTCAGCGACGATTTGAGCTTCCTTTTCGTGGAACTTTGCATTTAAAACGCTGTGCGGAATTCCGCGCTTTTTAAGGTAGCTACTAAGCTCTTCGGATTGTTCAATGGACGTTGTGCCGATAAGAACGGGTTGCCCTTTGGCGTGGACTTGCTCAACGGTTGCGGTGACGGCGCGATATTTAGCGCGTTTATTTTTATAAACAACGTCGGGGTGGTCGACGCGGCGGACGGGTTTATTAGTCGGGATAACGACGACGGGTAGCTTGTAAATTTTAAGGAATTCGTCTTCTTCGGTTTTAGCGGTACCAGTCATGCCGGCGAGTTTATCATACATGCGGAAATAGTTTTGGAAAGTGATTGTCGCGAGCGTTTGGGATTCGCGCTGAATTTTGACGCCTTCTTTAGCTTCAATGGCTTGATGAAGTCCGTCAGAATATCTGCGCCCAGTCATAAGGCGTCCGGTGAATTCGTCGACGATAACAATTTCTCCGTCACGCACGACGTAATCGCGGTCGCGTTTCATGAGAGCCTTAGCGCGAAGAGCCGCCGTAAAGCAATGGGAGTATTCGATATTTTCGGGCGCGTAGAGATTTTGAATGCCCAAAAATTTTTCAATCTTGGGAACGACGTCGTCATTTGGGGCGACGGTTTTTTGTTTTTCGTCGACTTTATAATCAACGTCTTCTTTTAGGTTAGCGACGGCGCGAGCCATAACGGCATACATATCGGTAGACTTTGCGCCGGGTCCGGAAATAATCAGCGGAGTACGGGCTTCATCGATAAGGATTGAGTCAACTTCGTCGACTATAGCAAAATTCAACGGACGCTGAACCATTTGTTCGACCTGAACGACCATATTATCGCGCAGATAATCAAAGCCGAATTCATTATTTGTGCCGAAGGTTACGTCACAGCTGTAAGCAAATTTTCTTTCTGGAAAGTCCATATCGTGGAGGATAAGACCGACAGTCAATCCGAGAAAGCGATAAAGTTGCCCCATCCACTCGCTATCGCGGCGGGCTAAGTAATCATTGACAGTAACCATATGGACGCCTTTTCCGCCTAGCGCGTTTAAGTAGACGGGCAGAGTTGCTACTAAAGTTTTACCTTCGCCGGTTTTCATTTCAGCGATTTTGCCTTCATGGAGACACATACCACCCATAAGTTGAACGTCGAAATGGCGCATACCCAAAACTCTGCGCGAAGCCTCTCTGCAGACGGCGAAAGCTTCGGGAAGAATATTTTCCATAGTTTCACCGGCTTGAAGGCGTTCGCGGAAATTATCGGTTGAGGCTGTAAGTTTATCGTCGGTGTAGTTTTGGAATTGGGGTTCGAGAGCATTGATTTTATCAACTGTTTTTTGCAGACGTTTAATTTCCTTATCGTTATTATCGCCTAAGAATCTTTTTAGGAATCCGAACAAAGTTATCACTCCTTGCAAAATTTTTTCCATGATAACAAAAAAAGTTGTTTGCGGCAAACTTTTTAGGGCTGGAAAAATTTTTTCAAAAATTTTTTGTCGGCTAGCAGGAATTTTGGAAAGAGTTGGCGAACCACCCTTTGGGGTGTGTGGGTGGTTGGTTGGGAGACCCGCCAGAAGCCCCCGCCGTTCCGAAAGAAAGTTTGACGCGAGAAGAGAGGCAGGGAGAGGGGGGGAGCCGCCAGCCCTCAATGAAATTTTTATGAAAAAGTCAATGAAAGGTCAGGGAAGGAAAAATGGGGTATCGGGAAGATTGGTTTGCGGAAAATAAATCGGATCATGGGTGGTACACGTGCGCGAAGTGCGGGAAGAAAATTCGAAAGTCTGAGGTTGACATTGACCACATCATACCGCAGAAGTACACGAAGATTGACCACGTTGGAAATTTACAGTGTTTGTGCAAGCATTGCAACCGGTCGAAGCAGGCGCGAGTTGGTTTGAAGGAAACGACAACTGATTTAGCTAAAACTAATGGCAAACGGATAGTTAAAAGTATAAAGTTTGCAGTCAAAGACGTTACGGAAAAAGTTTTGAAGAAGAAATAGCTTGACTTGTAAAAGCATAGCGTTTATAATGCAATGCGTTGACGGCTTGAAAGCGTCGATGAATTAAAATGGCGACATAGCCAAGTGGTAAGGCCGAGGTCTGCAAAACCTCTATCCCCGGTCCGATTCCGGGTGTCGCCTCCAAGTTTGTAAATTCCGGCACTGCCGTTTTGGGGAGTGCCTATTATTATGACAGGGGCAAAATCATGTTTGAAGATTTATCCCAAAACATTCAAGAGGCTTTTCGCAAGCTACGCGGGCATGGCAAGCTGACTGAAGACGACATTAACAAGGCGTTAAAAGATGTTCGCATGGCTCTTTTGTCAGCGGACGTGAATTATAAAATTGTTCGCGACTTCGAGAAAGCTGTTAAGGCTCGCGCACTCGGCACGGAGATTTTAAGCAATTTGACGCCCGCGCAGTCCGTTATCAAAATCGTCAACGAAGAGCTTGCAAATTTAATGGGCGGCAAGGCGGCGAAGTTGAATATTTCTTCGCATCCGCCGACGATTATTTTAATGGTTGGCTTGCAAGGTTCGGGCAAAACGACTTCGGCGGCTAAACTTGCATTGCAGATGAAAAAGCAGGGCAAACGTCCCGCGCTCGTTGCCGCAGATATTTATCGTCCTGCCGCAATTAAGCAGTTGCAAGTTGTCGGAGCGCAAGCGGAAGTTCCAGTTTTCACCGAAGACATAAAAGACGCCGTCCAAATTGCTAAGGACTCTATAAATTTTGCGAACAAGCACGCTCGCGACGTTCTGATAATCGATACTGCTGGGCGACTTCAAATTGACGAACGCTTAATGCAGGAGCTTAAGGACATTAAATCGACGGTTAAGCCGCATGAAATACTTTTGGTCGTCGACTCAATGATTGGTCAAGAAGCTGTCAACGTTGCTGAAACTTTCCACAATGCGCTAGGCGTCGACGGAATTGTTTTGACGAAGCTTGACGGCGATGCTAGAGGCGGTGCGGCACTTTCTATAAAGGCGGCGACAGGTTGCCCGATAAAATTTGTCGGTATGGGCGAAAAGTTGGAAGCTCTGGAAATTTTCCACCCTGACCGCATGGCGTCGAGAATTCTCGGTATGGGCGACGTGCTTAGCTTGATTGAAAAGGCGCAGTCGACGATTGACGCTAAGACCGCTGAAAAAATGGTTAAGAAAATCAAGGCTGATGAATTTACGTTGCAAGATTTTCTCGAACAACTTCAGCAGGTTAAAAAGCTCGGTTCGCTCAACGATTTAATTGCTATGGTACCGGGTCTTGGCGGACTTAAGAAAAAATTAATGGGTATCGACTTCGACCTTGACGGCAAAGAAGTTAAGCACATGGAAGCAATTATCCTTTCCATGACACCCAAAGAACGCGCTGACATTAGCATTATCGACGCCAAACGCCGCAAGCGTATTGCTATGGGTTCCGGCACTAAGGTTGCTGACGTTAATAAACTCCTTAAGCAATTTGAAGAAATGCGCAAGATGATGCGCAAGTTCAAGACGACTCAAGCTCAACAACAGCAGGCGTCAAAAAAAATCAAAGGTAAAAAAGGAAAAATTAAAAAGGGGAAGAATAATAAGCCAAAGATACCCGCGCTACCAAATCTTGGTGGCTTGTTGGGGCAACTGGGAAGTAAATTTCCCTTCAAAAAATAATCGAACAATGGAAAGGTGGTGAGATTGTGGTAAAAATCAGGCTCAATAGAATGGGCGCGAAGAAGCAACCTTTTTATCGCATCGTCGTTACGGACAGTCGTTCTCCGCGCGACGGTCGTTTTATTGAAATCGTCGGCAACTACGACCCGACTAAAAACCCCGCCATTGTCAATGTCGACGAGGAAAAAGTTATCGGCTGGATTAAAAACGGCGCGCAGCCTACCGATACTGTTCGCTCGCTCCTTAGCAAAAAGGGCATCATGAAGAAAATCCACGAAGAGCGCAAAGCGGTCAAAGCTGCAAAGTAATCATTGTACAAATTAGTTGAGGTAGAGGATCATGCAAGAACTTGTAACTGTGCTGGCAAAAGCACTTGTCGAAAAACCCGAAGACGTGCAAGTTGAGGCGGTTGAAGAAGAAGACCGCACAATTTTAAAACTGCACGTTGCAAAAGATGATATGGGCAGGGTCATTGGCAAACAGGGGCGCATTGCTAAGGCAATTCGCACCATAGTCAAATCCGCCGCAACACGCGAAAAGAAAAAAGTTTCAGTTGACATCGAATGACAAAGTCGGGGCGGTGAGCGATTAAGGCTTGCCGCTTTTTTGTTTAGGAATTAGGAGGTTTTCAAATGAACAGCATAAAAATTATCGTGCCGGTTACGGTCAAGGCTCGTCTTACGGAAAAATTGCGGGCGCGTCTCATTGATGAGGCGGTCAAAGTCGCCGAGCAAATGGAGCTTGAACTCAAGCAGATTAACATTGACATGCAACGCGAAATTGAGAGAAGTCCGGAGCACGAACGGCAGATTAGAAGTTATTTCAGCGGCGAAATGGCACCGCGTCAAGGGCGTTTGGACGAAGCGCATCATCGCAAGGAAACTTTTGAGAAATTGGCATTGGGCGCGGAAATTGTTCAAGGTTCGACGGAGCGTCAAGTTGAATTGAAAGTTGGCGATAATATTCGCGACGCTATGAACGTAGAAATTTTGGTAGAAGATGACAAAATCATTGCAATCAGAAGTTAAAGAAATAATCATTGGGAAAGTTGGCGCGGCGCGGGGGCTTGACGGCACGTTAAAAATAATTCCGCTGACTGATTTTGACGGGCGTTTCGACGACTTGAAGGAAATTTCTATTGGCGGGAAAATTTTTCGCGTGGAAGGCGTTAAGCATATCGGCGGGCAACTTTTCATGAAATTTGCGGGCGTGGACAGTCGGGAATCTGCGCGGGCTTTGACGAATAAATTTCTGACGGTCGACAGAGAAAACGCCGCGCCGCTTGACGACGGGGAGTTTTACACGTTCGACATTATCGGCTGTGAAGTTTTCGACGACGATAAAAAAATTGGCACCGTCACCAACATTTTGAAGACCGGCAGCAATGACGTTTTCGAGGTCGACGGGAATATTTTGATACCTGCGCTAAAGTCGGTCGTCCAGTCGATTGACATTGCCGCAAAAAAAATTCTGGTTGATTCAAATGCTTATTGACATTATAACTTTGTTCCCTGAAATGTTCGGCGGCGTTTTTGGCGAAAGCATAATCAAACGCGCTGTCGAAAAAAATATTTTGGAGATACGATTTACTCAACTGCGCGACTTCGCCTTTGATAAACACAAGCAAGTTGACGATTCGCCATTTGGCGGCGGCGCGGGCATGGTTTTAAAGCCGGAGCCGGTTTATCGCGCCGTTCGCGACGTGCTTAACAAATCGGACGATAAAATTTCGCGCAGGGTGATTATCACCGACCCTAGCGGCGAAGTTTTCACGCAAAGTAAAGCTAAAGAACTTGCCGCGCTTGACCAGATTATTTTTATCTGCGGACATTATGAGGGCTTTGACGCCAGAATTTACGACCTTGCCGACGAATTAATTTCGATTGGCGATTACGTTTTGACGGGCGGCGAACTTCCCGCAATGGTTATCGTTGACGCGGTGGCGCGAATGTTGCCAAATGTTTTAGGCTCAGCAGAATCAGCTACGACGGATTCATTTTTCGACGGGCTGTTAGGCTATCCGCAATACACGCGCCCGCGAGATTTTGAAGGAAAAATCGTCCCCGATGTTTTGTTATCGGGGCACCACGCGAACATAAAAAAATGGCGGCAGGAGCAAGCATTGAACTTAACACGCACCAGAAGACCTGATTTAATCAAATGAAGACGAAATATATTTTGACGGCGATTGGCATTTTCTTGATTCTGATTGGCGTTATGGGTATTGGAATTTATTACAACCTGCAGAAATTCGGCGATAAGCCAATTCATTCGCTTAGGGCGGCTCGTGACGCTATCGAAAGCCGCGACCTTGCGACTTTTAAAAAGTACGTTGACACCGACGCTATTCTTGAGACTGCCGCGCGGGAAATTTTAACTGTGCAGATTAATTCCGAGATTATGCCGAGCGTTTATTCTCTGGACGAACTTAAAACGCGCTACGAAAATCAGCTGAAGCCCGATTTTATGAAATCTGCGCGGGCGGCTCTTGATGAATACATTTTGACAGGTAAAGTTACTTTTCCGAATAATCCCAGCGAGGCGCAGAAATTTTTTATTAAATCGGGCGTGACTTCCTGCGAGATAAAAGATTTTGGGACGCCGCACCTTGTCGGCAATGTTATGACTTCGTCCGTGATTTTCTACAATACGCAGTTGAAATTTAGTTTCGAGTTGGAATTGGAATTGGAGCCGTCCGCAGAAATTAATTGGCGCGTAACGAGCGCGAAAGGCTTTGACGATTACTACAACGCTTATCGTAGCGCGTTGCGCCGCAAGCTTGATTCACTCAACGCCCCCATTGGTCGGCAGATGGACGAAATTTTTAAAGTTAAAAGCTTCAAGGTTAAGAGCGGGGACGGTGACGAATACGGCTTTTCCAAAAATCTTATTATCACGCTGAAAGCCGACGTTTATTCCAAAAAGCCGCTTGCGAAAGTTTTCGGCAACGTTATTATTCTCGACAAGGACGGCAAGGAAAATTTCACGCCGTTTTCTATCGATATGTTCGGCGCGGCGCAGGGCGTTCAGTCTTTCGACGTGACTAAAACTCTTAATCCTTTTATCCGCGCAGATTCTGACGCAATGAAGCACGGACTTCGCAAAAAAGATATTCACATTGAAATTACGGAAATAATTTTCGCGGACGGCACAAATTTAAAACTGCTTGACCATTTGCCCGAATAATTCTTGAAAAATTTGTTTATGCATAATATAATTTCGCCCGATAGAGGCGAATTTTTTTAGAGGTGATGATATGACGAATAATCCAAGCGTATCCGTGATTGTGCCTATGTATAAAGTTGAGCCGTATATAAAAATTTGCGTCGACAGCATTTTGAATCAGACATTCCAAGACTTTGAAATTATTTTGGTAGACGACGCTTCACCGGATAAAACTTTTGAGCTTTGCCAGAAACTTTACGGCGACAATGATAAAGTTAAATTATTCCGCCACGAAAAAAATATGGTGAAGTATTCCGCCGCTTATGCTCGCAATACCGGTTTGAAAAATGCTCGCGGCAAGTACGTTTACTTTGCCGACAGCGACGATTTTATTTTGCCTTATGCTTTAGAAAGGCTTTACAATACCGCCGAAAGATATAACGCGCAAGTTGTTCACGTGGCGGGGCGTTATGAACTTTTTCAGGACGAGATTGAACCCATTCGCCAGGAAAATTTAAAGCTGATGTGGGACGCATACGACAAAGAAGGTTTTCTGCATAATAATATTGTTGAGCGACTTGACAGGAATTGGAAAAATGGTGAGACGCGCTCTTTGGTGTGGCTTTGTTTTTGCAGGCGCGATTTTTTGGAAGAAAAGCACATTGATTTTTTGCCAGTAATTTCTGAAGATGAAATTTTTTGCTTTTCGCTTTTGGCTGCGGCTGAACGTTATTATATTCTTCACGACGCTCTTTATATTTACCGCAATATGCGCAAGAATTCGGTTATGGGTTCAAAAAATTTTGATAAGATTTCAAGTGCGATTAAAGCGGGTATTCTTGCCTTAAATTATGTTGGAAATGTTCTTGACAAAATACCGCGCTTTGACGGTTACGAACAGTGGCGCGAAAACCTCATGAATTATAAAACCTTTTATGGTCTTGTTGGACATTCATTTCCATATTACGCGGACTTAAACATAACTGCGGAGAAAAATGCTCTTGTCAAGGAGGCTTTGACTCCGTACTTTGGGGCTAATGAAACTTTTGTTCGACTTTTATTTAACAATTTTCAAATCTATTTTCGTCAAAGCAATATTCTTGCCCAAAAGTTAAATGCATTTAATTCGCAAGCCATGAATTTGTTTAGCCGCATTGATATTTCTGGCAACAAGATTGTTTTTAACAATTTCAACGGCAGGGGCTATGGTTGCAACCCGAAATACATTGCGGAAGAAATTTTGAGGCAGAATTTGCCATACGATTTAGTTTGGCTCGTGAATGATTTAAATGAGCCTATGCCCGCTAAAATTCGCAAGGTTTTATATAATAGTATTGATTCTGCTTATGAAGTAGCGACGGCAAAAGTTATCGTGACTAACTACAAAACTTTATTGCCCTTTCCTAGCAAAAAGCAGGGACAATATTTTATTACGACGTGGCACGGATTAGAATTTAAAAAGGTCGAGCAAGAAGCCGAAGAGAAATTGCCGCCCGATTATGTCAAGCAGTCGAAGATAAATTCTAAAATAACCGACCTTATGTTGGCGGATAGTGAATTTGGTTTTGAAGTAATGATGCAGTCATTTTGGTACGCTGGCGAGATTATGAAATGCGGGTTGCCGCGCAATGACATTTTCTTTAATCGTGACGATAAACTTATTCAGCGCGTAAGGGAAAATTTGAATGTGCCCGCCAAGAACAAAATTATTATGTACGCGCCGACTTTCAGAGACAATCCCGCCGCTTTTGCTGATGTTTACGACTTCGACGCAAAAAGACTTTTAAAGACTGTCGAGAAAAAATTTGGCGGCAAGTGGACATTGCTAATACGTTTTCACCCGAACATTGCCGGAACGGATTTTGCTCAAAAATTTCTTGCCGGTTCCGAAAATATAATCAACGTGACGAATTATCCCGACATGCAGGAGCTTATCATTGCTTCGGACGTTTTGATTTCCGATTATTCGGGCGCGATTTATGACTTTATGCTTTGCGGCAAGCCCGTTTTCATTTTCGCCAAAGATTACGACGGCTATCCGAAAGAACGAGGCTTTAAGCAGTTGTATTTTGATTTGCCGTACAAGGTGAACCGCACAGAAAACGAGCTTCTCAACTGCATAAGAACTTTCAATGCAAAGAGTTTGAAGTCGAAGATTAAAAGATTTATGGAGGCAGTAAAGCCTTTCGACGATGGGCACGCTTCAGAAGCTGTCGTTGCGCGAATTAAGGCTGTTATAGTTTAGGAGGTTGTAAGTTGGAAAAAATCAATGTTGTGCTTGTTGTTTTGAACAAGAATTTTTTGGAGCAAGCGATACGGAATTTAAATTTCGACAGAGCGAATTTAGCGGCCATAATCATGGACAGCGGCGAGAAAACTTTTCAAGTCGACGAAAGAAAATTCCCGATTAGTTCCTTTTCTGATGCGATTAAGACTGTGAGAGAGTACAAAAATTTTGTTTGGCTGATTATCGGCTACGAAAATGGCATTGGCGATATTCTCAAGATGAAAAAATTTCTGCGGACGCATGGTGTATCGGAAAGCAATATTGTCAACTTTGAAATGACCGAGCAAATTAATCCGACGTGGCTTGCGAATTTACGTCATGTTGAAGAGAACGGCGCAGATTTTTTCGTGACTGGAAATGAATTTACTCGCGACGGCGTGAATTTTAAATTTATTCCGCCTGTATTTGCAGAAAATGCTAAAGGCGGCGTCAATCTTGCCGATTCTTATCAAGACTTGCAGCAAAGTTATCTGACTGCCAAGCATGTTTTCGAGCACGTCGCGCCGGGTTCGATTAAATTTGTATTAATTGGGCTTGAGCCGGATTCTTTTCGCTACGATAACGCGAAAGATTTTCAGCACTGCGCTAAAAATTTCCAATACGCAACGGCCTTGAACTTTGAATCGGAAAACAGGCACGATAAGCTTTTGAAAGATTTAACCAGTGACGAATTCAAAAATGTTTTTGCTACAACTCCTGAACAGGCGGATTTAAATTTCGACGCGATAAAATCTTCTATTGGTCGCGAGTTTTCTGTCAAGGCTGTTGTTGATTGGAAGGATTATATTCCGTCTGATTCTGGACAAAATGACACTAAAATTCTAAAGGACTATATTGAGCGTTGTCTTGAAGGGCTCGACCGTGATTTTTCCATTAAGGCAAATATTAATTGGAATGACGACGAAAATTTTGTGCAGAAGAATATCCAAATTCTTAAGGATTACATTGAACTTTGTCGCGATAACGGCGCGAAGCCTATCGGCGTAGTTATTCCTTTATCTCCCGCCGTCAGGAAACATTATCCTAGCGAAACTCTAAAGAACTTCCGCAAGATAATTCAGCAACTTGGAGAGAGTCATAATTTCCTTTGCATTGATTGGTTTGACCATCTCGATTACAACTGTTTTTATGATATGCTACATTTAAATTTGCGGGGGACTTTGTTTATCAATTCCGTTATTTCTATGAAACTCAATTTGAGCGATATTATTCCCGCTGAAAATTTCTGTAATATGAGTTACTATTACTTTAAAACTTTGGCGTGGACTGCCAATAAAGATGATTACAACGCGCTAATGGAGCGAATTTTTAAAGCTTCCGCGCAGAGAATCCGCGCTAAAAAGAAAATTAAGATTGGGTTTGCTATGGTTGAGGCGGCTCATTGGTGCGGGAAAGATTTATACGACCTTTTCGCTAATGATGACCGTTTCGAGACGACGGTTTTTCTTTGTTTGGACTTCAACAAGCCGGCTAACGACGTTATCAAGGCAGATTTTAAGCGCGGCGTTGAGCAATTAAAATCGCACGGGATAAACGTTGTTCCTATAACAAATAAAAAGGCTGAAGTTCCCGTTCAAGACGTTCTTATATATCTTTCGCCTTATCTTGGGCGATTCCCTGTTTGTTTTAATCTGAATAACGTAACGGCTAAAACTCTCGCAACTCATATTCCTTACGCCTTCGACACTTCTTACCATATCAAGAGATTTTACAGCGGTGAACTTTTTCTTATTCTCTGGAAAGTTTTCTTTTCTTCGGCTGTGACTTTCGACATTTACAAGGAGAAATGCATTATCGGCATGCCGCGTGGACTGTATAGCGGGTATCCGCGCATGGATATTTTCTTCAAGCCCGATACGAAATTTCATTTTGATTGGAAGATGACTCGTCCCGACGCGAAGAAAATTATTTGGGCTCCGCACCATTCCATAAAGGGCGATACTTCTATCAGGTATGCAACTTTCCAATGGAATTGGAAAGTTATGTACGAAATCGCCAAAGCTAATCCGTCTATCTCGTGGATTTTCAAGCCTCATCCTTGGCTACTCTATACGGCTGTTCGCGAAAAAGTTTTTCCTTCGGCGGCGGTTTTCCAGAAATATCTTCAGATGTGGGACGAATTGCCTAATGCTATGGTTTACACCGGCGGTTATTATCAAGATATTTTTGCGACGTCCGACGGGCTGATTCATGATTGCGGCTCTTTTTCTGCTGAATATCAATATATGGATAAACCGATGATTTATTTGACACGTCCGGAGCAAAATCACAATAAGCTTGGCGATGAAATTTTGAGTGCGTCTTATCTTGTTGACGGAAAAGATTTCAATGGGATTGCCGCACTTGTGCAAAGAATTTTTATTGAAGGCAAGGACGATAAAGCCGCCGAGCGCAAGAAAGTTTTCGATAAGTATTTGAACTACCCGAAGGCGAACGGCATGTTGGCGAGCAATTTTATTTACAAGAGCATTGCAGACGAATTTAAATAAAATTTTGCGCACGAAAAAAGCGACTCACTCAAGGCGAGCGGGTCGCTAATTTTTTTATAATTCAATGGAAGATTTTATCTGCGCGGCAACTTGTTTCATGGTGTAGGCGGTTTGCACCAGAGCCATTCTTACGAAGCCTTCGCCGCTTGGTCCAAATGCTGAACCAGGCGTAACCATGACATTAGCTTTTTCAAGCAAGATTTTAACGAATTCTTCTGACGTGCCGAATTTTTCTGGGACTGTTGCCCATACGAACATGGTAGCTTTTGGCTTGTCGATTTTCCAGCCAACTGCGTTTAGTCCGTCAATCAGCGCGTCAATTCGTTCGATATAAGCCGCCCGTGTCTGGTCGATAACTTCTTGCTGACTGCGCAACGCCGCGATTGCCGCCTTTTGTATCGGAAGAAATAATCCGTAATCGATATTGCTTTTTAAAAGCTTGACGTGGCGGACAATTTCCCGATTGCCTAAGCAAAAACCGACTCGCGCTCCGGCAATACCGTATGTTTTCGACAGCGAGTTAAATTCTACGCCAATATCTTTCGCGCCCTTGAAACTCAAGAAGCTAAAACCTTTCGAGCCGTCAAAAATCAGCTCGCTATAGGCGTTGTCGTGCAGTACGATGATATTATACTTTTTGGCGAAGTGAATTAGCCGTTCGTAAAAATCGGCGGGTGCAATAGCTGTCGTCGGGTTATTCGGATACGACACAACCATAAATTTTGCGCGTTCGGCGATGTCTCTAGGAATTTTTTCAAGCTGGATAATGTAATCGTGCTCTTTAAGTTGCGGCATGTAGAAAATTTCTGAGCCGGCGAGTTTTGCACCGTCCGCAAAAATTGGGTAGCACGGGTCGGGCACTAATGTTAAATCGCCGTCATCAATCAGCGTCAACGCAATGTGCGAAAGTCCTTCCTGCGAACCCCACAGCGAACAAACTTCCGACGCAGGGTCTATTTCAACTCCGTAGCGGCGGCGATACCATTCGGCGACTTCGTTTAAAAGTTCGCGCTTATCGGTTATGGCGTAAACGTAATTTTCGGGCTTGAGAGCTTCTTCTGATAGAACTTTCATGACGTGCGCGGGCGGTGGGATATTTGGTGCGCCGATTGATAAATCTATGACTTTTGCGCCGGACGAAATTTTTTCTTGCTTCATTGCGGCTAGCCGTGCGAATACTCCTTCGCCGAAATTATTCATGCGCCTTGCGAATTTCAATTTATCATCTCCCATAGGCATTTACATTACGATTTTGCCGAAGTCAGCGATTTTGGCAATCAGTTCGTCTATCGACTTCAACAGCGCGAGTCTATTTTTTCTAAGCGTCAAGTCTTCGTCCATAACCATTACCGAATCGAAGAAAGAATCAATCGGCGTGGAAATTTTCTTCAGTGCGTCAAGTGCGCCGAGATAATCTTTTTTATCGATAAGTTCGCCCGCTACAACCTTTATTGCTTCAAATGCTTTGTACAAAACTTTTTCGGCGTCGAGCGTGTAAAGTTCGGCGTCCATTTCGTTTGATTCAGCTTTTTTAGCAAGATTGCTGACGCGCACGAACGATTGAATATTTTTCGTTGAATCGGGCATTGCAATGAATTGTTCGACAGCCGCCGCTTTAAGCGTGACTTCAAACACGTCATCAACATTATCAATCACGGCGTCAATAATGTCGTAGCGCGTCGAGTTGCTCAAAACATTTTTGACGCGCAGACGCATAAAGTCGGCGACTTCCTGCTGAATTTTTTCGCGTCCAACTTCGTCCGTAATTTTCAGCAAGTCCATAGCCAATTCAACAATCTCGCTGATTGAAAGCGACCAACGCGCACCCGTTAAAAGATTGACAATGCCCAAAGCTTGACGGCGCAGGGCGAAGGGGTCTTGCGAACCAGTCGGAATTAGATTGCGGCTGAACGTCGCGACAATGTTATCAATTTTATCAGCAAGGCTTAAAATTTTTCCGGCAGTCGTTTTGGGCTGAGCGTCTCCAGCGAATCGCGGCATGTAATGTTCATCAATCGCCGCGCAGACTTCGTCAACTTCGCCGTCAAGTTTAGCGTATTCGCGTCCCATAACGCCTTGAAGTTCGGTAAATTCCGTGACCATGCCCGTAACTAAATCGGCTTTGGAGAGTTGCGCCGCCCGAATTGCGTTGGTTGCGTCGACGCCGAGCACTTCAGCAATTTTTTCGACGAGCTTAACAAGGCGTTCGGTCTTTTCGTAAACAGAGCCTAGCCCCTCTTGAAAGACGACAGTTTTTAATTTATCGCGATGAGCCGCCAAAGATTTTTTCCTGTCCTCGTTGAAGAAAAATTGCGCGTCCTCAAGGCGAGCTTTCAAAACTCGTTCGTTGCCGTGCTGTACAATGTCAAGATAATCCTTGCCGCCATTGCGAATTGTAATAAACAGCGGCATCAATTCACCGTCGGAATTTTTTACGGGGAAATAGCGTTGGTGGTCGCGCATTGGAGTTATCACAGCTTCGGCGGGCAGTTGCAAATATTTCGTTTCAAACTCTCCAGCAAGTGCCGTAGGATATTCGACGAGATAAAGAACTTCTTCTAAAAGGTCGTCGGTAATTTCGGCGACGCCGCCTTTTGACTTTGCGACTTCATTAATCTGCGCGGCAATCATTTCGCGCCGTTGCATTTGGTCGACGATAACGAAATTTTCCGCGCAGGCTTTAACGTAATCGCCGGCAGATTTAATGTCGAAATTGCCCATGCTTAAAAATCTATGTCCGCGAGAAGTTCTGCCGCTTTGGACGTTAGCGACTTCAAACGGAATAATTTCTTCGCCGAAAAGCGCGACAATCCAACGCAACGGGCGAATAAATTTAAAGTCCAGATTGCCCCAGCGCATATTATTGGGGAAGTTCAAATCGCAAATGATTTTCGGAAGGAGCGTCTTGAAAATTTCGGCGGAACTTTTGCCCTGCTCACGAATCACCGCGTAAATATATCCGTCGCGAACGATTAAATCTTCGGGGCGAATTTTATTTTTCTTAGCAAAGCCAATCGCCGCTTTAGTGGGCTTGCCGTCCGCGTCGAAAGCAATCTTAGCAGAGGCTCCGCGCTTTTCTTCCTCAACGTCGGCTTGATTCGGGGCAACGTCGCTGACAAGCAGAGCCAATCTGCGCGGCGTGCCGAGTGTCTGAACTTCGCCAAAATCAATCCGCGCCTCTGTCAAATTTTTCTGCACAAGTTCCTTAAGCTGATTCAAAATGGCGGGCATAGCGTGCGCGGGGATTTCTTCTGTGCCAATTTCTAAAAGCAAAATTTTCTTATCCATTACGCGCTCACCTCCGATTTTTTCAGCAAGGGATAGCCGAGTTCTTCGCGCTGTTTAAGATAAACTTCGGCGCACATGCGAGCCAATTTTCTTACGCGCCCGATAAACGCTGTGCGCTCACTTACGCTGATTGCGCCGCGTGCATCAAGCAAATTGAATGTGTGCGAACATTTTAAAACATAGTCGTAGGCGGGGTGCACGTAGCCCAGCTTGATAATCCGGACGGCTTCCGCCTCGTACTTATCGAACAGTTCAAATAATAAATTCTCGTCGCTCAAGTCGAAAGCGTAACTGGTCTGCTCGTATTCGTTCTGGTGAAAAATATCGCCATAAGTCACGCCCTCTGCCCATTCGACGTCATAAACATTTTCGACGCCCTGAATATACATTGCGAGCCGCTCTAGCCCGTACGTTATCTCAACGGCGACCGGCTTAACGTCTTGACTGCCGACTTGCTGAAAATACGTGAACTGCGTTATCTCCATGCCGTCGAGCCAAACTTCCCAGCCGAGACCCCACGCGCCTAAAGTTGGCGATTCCCAGTTGTCCTCAACAAAGCGTATGTCGTGCTTTTGCGCCTCAATGCCGATTGCCGCTAAACTTTCCAGATAAAGTTCCTGAATGTTATCGGGCGACGGTTTCATAATCAGTTGCAGTTGATGATGTTGATAAAGGCGATTGGGATTGTCGCCGTAACGCCCATCAGCCGGTCTGCGCGAAGGTTCCGTGTATACCACGTTCCAAGGCTCCGGTCCCAATACTCTTAAAAATGTAAACGGGTTCATTGTGCCCGCGCCTTTTTCCACGTCGTAGGGTTCTGCCATTATGCAACCCTTATCCGCCCAAAACTTTTGCAGGGCAAAGACCATTTCTTGATACTTCAAGCTTGTTACCTCCTTAGTAAATTTCAAACCCGTTATAGCAAATGAAAGTTGCAATGTCAATTCGTTTGACAATTACGACGCAAACGTTTATTATCAACAAAGCAAATTTTAGGAGGTATATTTTATGCCAATGATGGATTTAAGCAAATATGGTATCACGGGCACGACCGAAGTTCTTTACAACCCGACCTACGAAGTACTTTTCAACGAAGAGACTAAACCGGGTCTTGAAGGCTTTGACGTTGGACAGGAAACGGAACTCGGCGCAATCAATGTTATGACCGGCATTTACACCGGACGTTCGCCTAAGGACAAATTTATCGTCTACGATGACACGACCAAAGAAGGCGCACCCGGCGAAATTTGGTGGACGACTCCCGAATATCCCAACGATAATAAAAAATGCTCCGTCGAGAGTTGGAAAGCTCTTAAGAAACTCGCGATTGAAGAACTTTCTAACAAACGCCTTTTCGTTGTCGACGGCTTCTGCGGCACTCATAAAGATACCCGCATGAAAATTCGTTTCATAATGGAAGTTGCTTGGCAAGCCCATTTCGTTACCAACATGTTCATTCGCCCGAAAACTCAAGAAGAATTCGACCAAGAGCCGGACTTTGTCGTTTTCAACGCCTCCAAAGCAAAAGTCACCAACTGGAAAGAACTCGGACTTAATTCCGAAACGGCTACCGTTTTCAATATCACCGATAAAGAACAGGTTATTCTGAACACCTGGTACGGCGGCGAAATGAAAAAAGGTCTTTTCTCCATGATGAATTATTTCCTGCCGCTCAAAGGAATTGCCGCTATGCACTGCTCCGCCAATACCGATATGAACGGCGAGAACACTGCGATTTTCTTTGGACTTTCCGGCACGGGCAAAACGACCCTTTCTACCGACCCGAAGAGATTGCTTATCGGCGACGACGAACACGGCTGGGACGATACCGGCGTTTTCAATTTCGAGGGTGGCTGCTACGCGAAAGTTATCAACCTTGACCCCGTTGCCGAGCCTGACATTTATAACGCGATTCACCGCGATGCACTCCTTGAGAACGTCACCGTTGATAAGAACGGCAAGATTGATTTTGCTGATAAATCCGTCACGGAAAATACCCGCGTCAGCTATCCGATTTATCACATTAAAAATATCGTGCGCCCCGACAGTCACGGACCCGCCGCGCAGTCGGTTATCTTCCTTAGCGCGGACGCATTTGGCGTATTGCCGCCCGTCTCGATTCTGACTTCCGAACAGTGCAAATATTATTTCTTGAGCGGTTTTACTGCTAAACTTGCGGGCACTGAGCGTGGAATTACTGAACCCACTCCGACTTTTAGCGCGTGCTTTGGTCAAGCGTTCCTTGAACTGCACCCGACTAAATACGCTGAAGAACTCGTTAAGCGCATGGAAAAGAGCGGCGCGAAAGCTTATCTCGTCAACACCGGCTGGAACGGCACCGGCAAGCGCATTTCCATTAAAGATACTCGCGGCATTATCGACGCGATTTTAGGCGGCGCGATTAAAAATGCTCCGACTAAGAAAATTGCTATTTTCGACCTTGAAGTTCCGACCGTCCTTGAAGGCGTCGCGACAAATATTCTCGACCCGCGCAACACTTACGCTGACCCGACTGAATGGGATAGAAGAGCAGAAGATTTAGCGAGCCGCTTTATCAAGAACTTTAAGAAATACGAATACAACGCGGCGGGCAAAGCTCTCGTTGCGGCTGGGCCTCATCTTTAATTTTTAAGTAATTAATTGACTGCAAAATAAATTTCAAAGTCCTCTTCAGGAAAATTGAAGCGGGCTTTTTTCTTTGATTCTAATCGCTCCTTAAAAGTTTCGTGGTAAATTTTTTTGGACTTCTGAAAATCTGTGTTATAATCAGCAAAAATTTTGACTTAGAGGAGCGAACAATATGATAAAATTTTTGAAAAGGGTTTTGATAGGTGTGAGCCTGTGTTTTATGTTGATGACGGGCGGCGAGGCTGAAGCGGTTGATTATTACAGCGCGATTTATCAGACGGTTAATCGCTATAACGGCAACGAAGTTGAATGCGATTGGATAACGCGCGCGATTCTTTATGCGTCGAGCGAGTATCAAGTTGACCCGATTTTGATAACGTCGATAATGGAGGCGGAAAGCAATTTCAATTTCCGTGCAGTAAGTCCGGTTGGTGCAGTTGGGCTTATGCAACTTATGCCGTCGACGGCGGCGAGTTTAGGCGTTAATCCGCATAATCCGCTTGAAAATATTATCGGCGGCACGATTTACATTAAGAATCAGCTTGGGCGTTTTCAGAACTGGGGAGCGTATTCCGTGACGGACGCGGTTGCGGCGTACAATGCCGGACCTGGCGCGGTCGAAAAGCATGGCGGTGTTCCGAATTATTCAGAAACTGTCCATTACGTCATAAAGGTCGCGAACAATTATAAAAATCTTTTGACGCTGATTCAGTCTTAAAATTTTCGCATCGGTGATTGTTATCACGTATAAAATTTTTCTGTGTGCTAAACTATCAAAAGTTCTCCGAGCGAAAGCGTCTAAAGCATAGCCATGACGCTTAGTCGGGGTGACGAGGGAAACTTCGTCGCCTTCCCTGTTTGAAAAGGAGACACCCATACTGCGCAAGCTATTTTTTGGGCTATCCTTTTTGCGGGATAGTCCTTAAACTTTTTCTGGGGTTGATAGCATGAAAAAATTTTTTGCTATAATCTGCGCGGCGTTGTTAATGACAGGTTGCGGCGGAAGTGAGCACAAGCCCGTTGAGTTGCACGTATCAGCGGCGGCGAGCTTAACTAATGTCATGAATGAACTTGCTGAGCTTTACGGCAAAGACAATCCGAATGTCAAAATTATTTTCAACTTCGGGTCGAGCGGCGCACTTCAGCAGGCGATTGAGAACGGCGGCGACACTGATTTATTTTACTCCGCCGCGCAAAAGCAAATGAATGCGCTTGACGAAAAGGGCGAACTTGCCGAAGGTACGCGCAAAGATTTGCTCCGCAATGAAGTCGTGCTTATTGTTCCCGCAGATAGCGAAAAAGGCATTATGAGTTATGACGACGTGGCGAGCGATAAGGTTGAGAAAATTGCGTTGGGCGAGCCTAAAGGCGTTCCGGTCGGACAGTACAGCGAAGAAATTTTCACGGCGTTAAATATTCTCGACGCAGTCAAGGCAAAGGCGGTTTACGGTTCGGACGTGCGACAAGTTTTGGCGTGGACTGAAAGCGGCGAAGTTGATTGCGGCGTTGTCTACGCGACTGACGCGGCTATTTCCGATAAAGTCAAAGTTATCTGCGCGGCTCCTGAAGGAACGCACAAGCCGGTTATCTATCCTGCCGCCGTGATTAAGTCTTCCAAAAATCTTGACGTCGCTAAAAAATTCCTAGACTTCACAAACTCCAACGTCGCCAAGAAAGTTTTTGAGAAATATGGATTTAAGAGTATCGATTAGAAAAAAATTGCGAGACTTCGTGCTTGACGTTGATTTTTCTGTTCGCGACGAAATTTTTGCTTTACTGGGCGCGAGTGGTTCCGGCAAGTCAATAACGCTGAAATGCATTGCGGGGATTGAGACGCCAGACGAAGGCGAAATTATTTTGAACGGGCGAACGCTCTTCGATAGCGCGAAAAAAATTAACCTGCCGCCGCAACTTAGACGCGCAGGTTATCTTTTTCAAAACTACGCGCTTTTCCCTAACATGACGGTTGCAGAAAATATTTTATTGGCGGCGGTCGGCTCTGCGGAAGAAAAGCGGCATAAGCTTAAAGAAAATCTTTCGCGCTTTCAACTCGACGGCTTAGAAAATGTTTATCCCAATGAACTTAGCGGCGGACAACAACAGCGCGTTGCATTTGCTAGGGTTTTGACTTCGCACGCAAAAATTTTGCTATTGGACGAGCCGTTTTCAGCGTTGGATAGTTATTTGCGTTGGCAGTTGGAACTTGAGCTTGCCGAGATTTTCAAGATTTACGGCGCGGCAATTTTGGTTAGTCATGAGCGCGGCGAAGTTTATCGGCTGGCAGATAGGATTGCAGTCATGAACGCGGGGAAAATTGATACGGTCGACGGCAAGCGCGAAATTTTTAAAAATCCTAAAACATTAGCCGCGATGATTCTCACCGGTTGCAAAAACATTTCGTCCGCTAAAAAGATTTCCGCTAATAAACTTTTCGCCGAAGATTGGCAACTAACATTGACTGCCGAAAATATTCCCGACGATTTAAAATTTGTTGGGATACGCGCCCATGATTTAGAACTCCGCGCAGAGCCGGACGAAAATACTTTTGCTATGGAAGTCGTGCAGATTATTGAGGACACTTTTTCTTATATCGTAATGGTTCGGGCTAATGGCGGCAAGCCGATTCGCTTTGAAGTCGACAAAAACTTTTTTCAAACCAGCAAAATTTATCTGCGCTTCCCGATTGAGAAAATTATTTTGGCGAGTGATTGAAATGGAAATAAGTCCGTTGATAATAACGCTGAAAACTTCGGCGGTCGCGACGGCGATAACATTTTTTGCAGGGATTTTCTTAGCGTACGTCGTGTGCAATTTAAAGCGCGGCAAAGCGTTCGTCGATGCCGTGATAATGTTGCCAATGGTCTTGCCGCCGACGGTGGTAGGATTTTTTTTGTTATTGTTACTGGGCAAGCGTAGCGCGATAGGAAAATTTTTCTTGCAGTTCGATATAAATTTTGTGTTCACGTGGAAGGCGGCAGTAATCGCGGCGGTTGTTGTGAGCTTGCCGCTAATGTACAGGACAACACGCGGAGCTTTTGAACAACTTGACCGAAATATAATTTACGCAGCGCGGACGTTAGGCGTTAGCGAGTGGAAAATTTTTTGGCGAATACTTTTACCCAATGCGCGAAGCGGAATTTTAGCGGGATTAGTTTTGAGTTTTACGCGGGCAATGGGGGAATTCGGAGCAACGATAATGTTCGCAGGGAATGTGCCAGGCGTGACGCAGACAATGTCGACGGCGATTTACGCGGCAGTTCAAGCCAACGATTACGATTTAGCATTCAAATGGGCGTTGGTCGTGTCGCTGTTCGCGTTAATTTTTATCTATGCTATGAACGCTGTAATTTCAAAGGAAAAAAGAACTTTAGATTAAGTCGCGAAGTTTTTTTATCGATATATAAGGCAAACAGGGAAGATAAACTGAAAAATTTTAGCAAGGACGCAACCAACTTAGGTGGTGGAAATGATGTTTGTAAACAAAGTAGGCTCGACCGCGAATTATTATTCCAATGTGGCGGCAACAAGGTATGCAAATGCGGCGACGGCTACTCGTGGCGTGTCCCAATATGAAGCGTTTACTCCGTCAAAGGAAGCGCAGAGTTTTAGCGCGATGCTTAAAAAGCTTAAAGCAACTTCGGAAGTTCGCCAGGATAAAGTCAGCGAGTTCCAAGAAAAAATTTCTTCCGGTCAATATTCCGTTCCGGCAGAAAATATCGCGCTCAGTCTTTTAACCAATCGCTATTGAGGCGGCGTCATGTGGCAAGCTTTGATTGATACGCTAGACAAATTCGGCGCAACTTATGACGATTTGGCGACGCTCGGCGAAAAAAAATATTCGGCTTTAGTAAACGTCGACATGAAAAGTTTTTCCGCTCTTTTGGAAGAAGAAAAAGCTATCATAGCCAAAATTAATAAGCTCGAACAAAATCGCCTTGAACTTTTTAAGGACTTATCTAAATCAACAGAGGCGACGTCAGCGGAAGATTTTTATAAATCAGCTCCCGCGCCAATCGCCGAAGAATTATTTAAGTTGCATAAGCGGCTTGTCGAAAATGTTCAACGCGCTTTGAAACTTCGCGACGATAACCAAGTTTTAGCTCAATGCGCTTTGGATTCCGCGCAGATTAAGTTAAATAAACTAGGCGGCGCGACCGTTGAGCCGACTTATTCGGGCAAGGGTACGGGCGTCGTTACTCATCAGAAAAATTTTGACTTTATGGCTTGAGGATTGAACATGGACGAGACGATTAAAATTTTGCGCGAACAAGTATTACTTTGCTCGCAACTGCCCGCGCTTTTCGACGAACTGATAAAAATTATGCGCGATAATTCGCCCGATATGCAAGAAACCGTTAGCAAAATTGAAAAGTTAAGGCGCGACCTTGACGCCAACGAAAAGAAAGCGCAAGCGTTCCTAAAGCGCGTCAATGCTCCAAATTTTTCCGAATACCTAGCCACGCAGAAACGAACTATTCAACGCGATATGGCAGAAAAACTTTTGAAGAAGGCGTCCGAAGCGCAACTGCAAATCAAAACTCAAGTCGAAGAACTTAAAATCCTTCTGAAAAACGGCAGAGATTTCGTCGAGTTTAATTTGAACATATTGGCGCGAACTTCGGCGAGCGAAACTTACGGCAACAAGGCGCAACGAGAATCACAGCGGACGCGGCGCATGTTCGACGCTAACGTTTAAGGGAGAAGGGAAAAGAGATATGAGGGCAACATTTGCAGGACTAAATACGATGGTGCGCGGCATTATGGCTAATCAACTGTCGCTAGACACCACCGGACATAATATAACAAACGCCGGCACGGAAGGTTATTCTCGTCAAGTCGTAACTCTGGCGACGACTTACGCTGAAGAACGTCCTTCTTTGCACGGCACTGTTATTGTTGGTACGGGCGTCGACGCCTTAGCGGTAAACAGGGCGCGCAACGTTTACGCCGACATTCAATACCGCAACGAAAATCCTACTCAACAATATTATAAAACGCTGGCACTAAACTACGATAAACTTGAAACGATTTTCAATGACAGTCAAAATTTGGGCATTGAAGAGGCAATCAACAAATTCTATCAAACATGGGTTGATGTCTCGACTATGGCTTCTAATTCGGCGTCGCGCACTCAAGTTATCGAACAGGGCAGGGAATTAAGCGACCGCATTCAAAGCGCAACTGCTGAACTTCAGGAACAAATTCGCTCGGAGTACAGAGACCTTGATTCCGAACTAAAGCAGATTGATGACATTCTCGAAGGTATTCGCGCTTTTAACAATCAGATTCTTTCGCAGGAAGTTACCGGCGCACAGGCTAACGACGTTCGCGACAGACGCGACGTTTTAGTCGACCAACTTTCCGATTATCTTAATATTGACGTTCACGAAAACGAGTTTGGAGCCTACCAGATAAATTCGGGCGGTGTCACCTTAGTAAACGCTCAGGCGCGTGCGCATCTTGTTATGAGTGACGGCGTTTCCTCTAGCGTTTATGGTGTTGATTACGGAGTCACAGATTACAATATCAAAGTTAAGGAAAGCGACGTAGTCTTCATTCCGCAAAACGGCATAATTAAGGCGCGACTTGAGGCTATTGCCGAAAATAAAGATTATATTGACAAGTTGGCGAATATGGCAAGTTTTATGCTGTCGACTTTCAACGACCAACATAAACAAGGCTGGGATTTAGACGGACATAATAAATTTGTCGACTCAAATGGAGACGATGTTAGCAACGTCACGGACGGAACGGACACGATAACTGTAAACGGCACAACCTATACAAGAGTAGACGATACAAACGAATATAGCGACGGCAACGGAACCAGTTTATTCCGCGTTCCCGACACGATTAATTTTTTTGGGCAAACTGATTTAAAATATGAATATCGCTACGATCCCGACACCAAAGCTAATTATCTTTACAGATACGATTCGGGCAATCCCACTAGCACCACTAGCGGCGAACTTTTAAGCGGCGTGCGAATCATTGACGCTTTGGAAGTCAACGTTAAGTTCAGTGAAAATCGCGGCGACCGTTATATTGCGGCGGCGACTTCTAAAGAATTTGTCGAAAATTATGCCGGTTCAGGAACATGGAAAACTATGAATTGGAACAATCGCACGGGCGACGGCACAAACGCCGTTTACATGAGCGAGCTTTTCAATATTCCTATGGAAACGATTATCAGCGACGATAAAGCTAATGCTGAAGTTTATAAAAATGCGCTCCTTCGCAACAAGGACGGTGATTACCTTGATGAAGACGGCAACGTTACTACCGACCCGAATAAATATGTTTACGCAACGCCCATGACGAAACTTAGCATTAACGCTTACTACGAGCAATCAATGTCTTATTTAGGAATCAACGCTTATTCGGTCGACGTGAATTATGAGGCTATGCAAAATGTCATTACGCAGATACAAAATTGGCGCGACTCAATGGCGGGGGTCGATTGGAATGAAGAGTTAACCAAAATGATTCAGTTCCAAAAAGGTTTTGGCTCGTGTTCGCGTTGTCTTAACGCTATGGATGAAATGCTTGACCGCCTTGTTAATTCTACTGGCGTTGTTGGGAGGTAATTAATATGGGAATGAGAATGGGCAGTACGCATTTTATGTTTAACTACCAATACGCCCTGAACAATGCATATCAAAAGCAAGCGAAACTTTTTGAGCAAGCTGACGGCTCGTCGCTCCACCGCGCCAGCGATAATCCAATGAATTATTATAAGCTCCTGCGCTACAACATTAACGATACCGAAAACGAACAATATCGCGAAAACATTAAGACGGCGTCTTCATGGATGAAAAATTCTGATAGCGTTATGATTCACATGACGGACATTATGCAGACCATGAAGGAAAAATCTGTTTCGGCCGCTAACTCCGATAAAGCCGAAGACGATTTCGACGCAATCCATAAAGAGATGATGGCTTGTATGCAGGAAATGGTTAGCGTCGCTAATACGCAAATGGCAGACAGATATTTATTCTCCGGACAAAAAGATTTAACTAAGCCCTTTGAAATGTCGCAGAAAACTTACGATCGCGGCTTAGCTAAAAATCTTGATACCTCGCAAGCCTCTTTCTTTAAAGGATCCGACGCCGATTATAACACTGAACTTTTCCAGATGTTGGAGCTTGAAAAGGACGGCGAAACTTATTATCTCGACACCGAGAGCGGCAATATCTTTACAAAAGATTTTATCGACAAAGGCTATAAAGAACTTATCGCGCAAGGTTACGAAAGTTTAGACGACGCCGGCACTAATGCTAATAGCGGCATTGTGGGCACGACGAGTGGTTTTAGTGTCGCCAATTATTTCACTAATCAAGGACTTCTGCGCGGCGGCAATACGATAGCCGATAGCGACGGCGACAGTTATACTTTCAAGACGATTAAACAGCATATCGTTACTTATAGCGGCGACGAAAATTTAATTTCAATGGTTAAACTCAATGGTGCGACCGACCCAACTTCCGATACTGTCAATTCGACGGGCGGCAGAATGTTCGGTAGAGATATTTTTGACAACGACGCTTCGGGCAATACCGCTTCGGGCACGGCTATGTTAAATAATCTTTTCACTGTCTGTTCAAAGGTTGAAGGTTGCGATATTCATTGGATGTCGTCCGACGGCGTGACGGTTGCCGACGTTGCGCACGCTACTTTAGTTGTTGAAGAAACGCGGGTTGGGGCTCGACAGCAACTTTATCAAAGCGTGGAGACAATGTTGGAAACTCAAGGCGACAATATCACCGAAGAAATTACCAACGTCAGCGGCGCGGATATTGCGCAACTTGCAACGCAACTAATGCAGATGACGACGCTTTACAATTTATCGCTGTCAATGGGTGGAAGAATTCTGCCGCAATCGCTTGCAGATTATCTTTAATTCGTGATTGGTGCGCAGGGTGTTTAGGGTGAATGCCGCGCACTTTTTTTATCTTTACAATCGCCAATTAAATTGATAAAATTTGCGCAAGGAGCGGGGCGAAATCTATTCCCACTCGAAAATTTTGGCGTCAAAGCAGGAAAATTTATCGGAAGGAGGGAATTAATCATGATGTTGGCAAGGTTAAATACTCGACATGAATTGCCGCAAATCGCAATGAGGCAGACGCAAGGACGGCTTGACCAATCGGGAATAATTCAGCCGCAAGTGCAAGGCACTAATCGACAAGCGCGCTCGAATAAAACCGTAAGTCAGCCTAGTCTCGATATTAACAACTACCCTAGTCGCAGAGCTTATGGTCATAGAACTATGAACGATTTAACTGCCGAGCAAGGGCAACGCGGTATCTCGAACGCTAAATCGGCGACTTCGAGCCATGCGCGGCAAGGCTGGGCGGCGGCAACTAATGCGGCAAAACGCGGCGACGACATTTCTCAAAATGTTAGAGCCGAAATATTTTCTAAGTATCAGGCGCGGGCGGTTTTTGAACTGAATTTCATTCAAGATCCGCAAATTCAAGGACAACCCAATCAAGTTGTCGGCGAACCCGATCTCGGTGATATTTCGGTCGATATTGAAACCGCGCCAAGTGCAAGGCTTCAGTATACGCCGGGCAGTGTGGAAACTTATCTGCAAAACGAAGGTTTTATCCGCCATTGGGTATCGTATGACAGCTACGACATCTATGCCTAGCCTGCTTGCGAAGAAAATTTTTATTCTGTCGGGAAAAGTTTAAAGGAGGAAAGTTATATGCGTAAAATCTATACCAGCAGATTTGGTGAGCTTGAGGTTGACGAAGAAAAGGTTATCCATTTCCAAAACGGAATTCCGGCATTTGAGAACGAGCACGAATTTATTATTCTGCCCTATGACGAGGAAAGCCCGTATTATTTCATGCAGTCGCTTAATTCGCCGGATTTGGCGTTCTTGCTTACGATTCCGTTCCTGTTCTTCCCCGACTATACGTTTGAGATTGACGACGCAACGATTCATGAGCTCGACGTTAAAAATTATGACAAATTGCTTTACTACTCCATGATTACTATTCCGAACGGCTCTATTCGCTACATGACTGCTAATCTTTTGGCTCCGGTCGTCGTTAATATTGAGAACATGCAAGCTAAGCAAGTCATTTTGGAAAAGAGTAATTACACAACCAAGCATCGCCTCTTCCCCGAACCTGCTAAAAAGGGGGAATGATTAAATGCTTGTCTTGACGAGAAAACCTCGTCAACAAATAATGATTGGCGACAATATCGTTATCAACGTCGTGGAAGTTCAAGGCGAAAACGTCCGCATAGCGATTGACGCTCCGCGAGACATTAAAATTTATCGCGGCGAAATTTATCGCTCAATCCAAGAAGAAAACCAGAAGGCGGCGCAGAAAGCCGACGTTGATTTACATGAAGCGTTGCCAAGCAAAGGAATTTCGGCGTCGGAAACTAAGGAATAACCCGGCGCACTTACACAAAGGAGTGTTTAATAATGGTAGGCAAATTGAATGACATGGTTGCAGCAGCAGTCGTGGCGGATTCGGCAACTAAAACTGGCGCAGCGGTGGCGCAACAGCCCGCTACTGTCGATTTGAGACCTTCGGCAGTGAAAGTTCCCACTATCCAAGACCGTCAGGCGGCTAAGGAAGAAGAGCAGAAGAAACAAGAGCAAGAAGGGCGTTTGGAGCCTGGCTCAATGTCGGAATCGTCCGTCAGCGAAATGACCGAGACCTTTAACGAGCTCATGGACAAAATCAACTGCAACATTGAATTCAGTTACAACAAGGAAGTCGACATGCTCAACGTCAAGATGATCGACAAGGAAACTAAGGAAGTTATTAAGGAATTTCCGCCCGAAGAAATGATTGAGAACATGATTAAGGCTAAGGATTGGCTGGGCGCGTTCATCGACAAAGCGATTTGATGAATTACGCCTCCTAAGGAGGGATTACAATGGGCGTCAATGGAATTTACGGCTTGTCGGGTTCGGGGCTTGATATTGAGTCGATGGTTAAAGTCGGCATGATGAGCAAGCAGAACGAATACGACAAGATGGCGCAGAAGTACACAAAAAACGAGTGGACGAAAAACGCGCTTATCGAGATTAACAATCAGATAACTACGTTCAATATGTCTTCGCTTACGGATTATAAGCTGTCGTCGAAAATGAACGCCAAAACGGCTACAAGTTCAAACGAGGCGACGGTCAAGGCAACGGCGAATGCCACAGCGGGCAATATGGCGCACAAAGTCAGCGTTACGAATCTAAGCACAAATGCTTATTTGCTCGGCACTAAATCTTTTACACGCTACGATTTGAATACAACGAACGGCACAGGCACTGTCAACAGCGATAGCACGAGTATTCAGATTAAAGACGTGCTTTTCTCCAGTTTGAAAGTCAACAACGGCACTGTAAGCGGCTATATAGCGAAGGCTGAAAAATCAGCGAGTTGGCTGGCTGATAAAAATCTTAAATTTGGTTACGACTCCAATGGTTCATCACCTAATAACCAACTTAAGCTTTCAGATGTCGCAATCAGTTTCACGATTAATGACGGCGTGACAAAGAATGATGCTGGCACCGCTTTAAAAGAAATTGAAGTTAGCTATACTTATGCGCAATTACTCGGCACTGAAGAAGGCACAAGCCCCGTTACTTTCAATGATTTGGTTTCTAAGATTAACAACGGCGGCTTGAATGTCAAAGCGTCTTACGACTCGATCAACGACAAATTTTCCTTCTACAACAGCAAGGGCGGCGAGAAAAACGGTATAAATATCAGCATTGGCGGCACAACAGGTTGGACTGGCTCAAGAGCTTCGTTGGCGGCTGAAAACTTCCTCAACAACATGGGGCTTTATCAGTCGAAAGACGGCGTGCTTTACAACGGCGATAAGCGAGCAGAAAAAAATTCAAATGGTAATTACGAGAATTATATTTTATTTAATCATGCTTCCAGTAATGTTGACAATCCCTCTACCGGCGAAAATAAATTCGCTGGCGAATACGGCAAAATCTCAATCGACGGTGCGGAATATAAAACGGAAGACAATAAAATCACGGTCGGCGGCGTCACCTACAATTTCCTTAATACGACCGCCGCTAATGAAGCCGTAACTGTTACTGTTGGGCAGGACACTGACGCGATTGTTGACAAGGTTAAATCTTTCGTTGAGAGTTATAACAAAATTCTTAGCGGTCTCTATGAAAAATATGACGAAAAGAAAGAGTCCGGTTATAATCCGCTCACGCAGACGCAGAAAGACCAGATGAAAGACGAGCAAATTGAGAAGTGGGAAGAAAAAGCCAAAAAAGGTTTGCTCTATCACGACCAAACGCTTAGCAAGATTATCGGTCAAATGCGCGAGGCAGTTTCTGGCACGATTGAAGGCGTTGACAGCAAGTACAATTCGATTTACAGTCTCGGCATTTCGACGGTAGGAATTAAGGGACAACTCACACTCGATGAGACAAAACTTAGAAACGCGCTTGCCGAAGATAGCGAATCTGTCTACAATGTCTTCGCTAAACTCACGACCGAAGACGCAAACGGCGTTAAGCTTTCAGACAGCGAAAGTTACAGCAAAAGCGGTATTGCTCAACGTCTCGGCGACATTTTCACGAACGCTACTAAGCTTATAAGAGATCGTGCGGGTTCTTCAACGGATATTACCGAAGATAGCGACTTAAATAACCTTTTGCGCGAACTTCAAACTAAGATGAGTAACTTTAAGAAGTTAATGACCGCTTTTGAGGACAGACTTTACAAAAAATATGACGCAATGGAAGTCACACTTTCCAAACTCGGTTCTCAGCTGAACTTCATAACGGGCGGACAATAAAAGCAGTTAGGAGTTGGGAGTTAGGAAGTAGGAGTTTAAAAATATTAACTCCTAACTCCTACCTACTAATTCCTAATTGAATTTTGGAGGTTGGTTTAAAATATGGTGATGAATGCGGCAGAACAATATAGACGCCAGCAAATATTAAACGCACCGGCAGAACAATTAACGCTTATGCTGTATAACGGCTGCCTAAAGTTTATCGACGACGGCAGAGCCTTTCTCGCAGAGAAAAATTACGAAGATGCGAACATAAATTTGCAGAAAGCACAACGAATCATTTCTGAATTCCGCTTGACCTTGAACATGGATTACGATATTTCCCACCAACTATTCATGTTGTACAATTATATTTATGACAGATTGGTTGAGGGCAATCTCAAAAGCGATTTGGCGCAAATTGACGAGGCAAGAGGGCTTATCAGCGAATTGCGCGACGCATGGGTTGAGGCTATGAAGCGCGCTCGCTTTGAAAAAGGCGACGGTAAGGGCGGAAACGGTTATGCCTGACGATACGGCTAATACAAAGGAAACTTTAAAACAAGCGCGATTACTTTGGCAGAAATATTTCGCGCTGACTGAAGAACTTTTAAAGTATAGCGACCAAAAGGATAGCGATTTATTTATCGAACTCGTCGACCAGCGCGGACAGCTCGTCGATAAGATTAAATCGCTACCGGAAAATAATTATCGCCAATCCGATGAATGCCAAGCCTTAATTAAGAAAATTATCCCTATGGACAATCAGATAATGTATCGGGCGCGGACATGGCTCAATAAATCGCGGCGAAATAATAATACGGTGCGTTCTTACGACTTAGTTGGCTCGCAGGAATTGCGCGGCACAATTTTTAACAGAAAATATTAAATCAAAAAGACCGATGAGACTTTCACCGGTCTTTTTTCGTGCCGTTATATCATATTTTTTTCGTAGGCGTCGTAAAGGGCTTTCAATTCCTCAATTTTCGCGTAAATCTCCACTTGCAAGCCCGATGCCGTCGAATATTCGCCAGAATTCAACGCATTTATCAGTTGCGTGAATAATGACTTCTCATCTATCGAATCTTTCGCCAGCGCGGCTCTCAAAAGGAAAATTTTGTTCCAATTATAGGCGTCAAGGTCAGTTACAAACTCCGCGTCTATTTTTTTCGCCTTCCGAACGATTTCGCGCAGTTCCGGCAGAATTCTCGATATTAATTCCGTCTTCCAACGCAAAAGTGCTCCTTCCCTAAAGCCATTTATTATTTTTTCCGTCAATGCGCCGCCGCTCGATATGATTTTTACCTTGTCTGGATAGTTTTTTAACGCTTCCATGTTCTCCCAGACCGTCGCAGGCGGCTTTCCAAACAATTTATCGCGCTCTTCCGACGTGTAATCCTCGAAAACGTCCTTTTCACTGCGATACGCACGATTTTTTTCCAAATAAAAGCCTTCCTGCCCCGCTTCCTTCGATAATTCCGCTAAAAGCTCCGACGTTTTGTGTTTTACAGCAATTTTCACGCCGTCAAGTATCGCTGAGTACGATGCCGCCAAAACTAAATAAATATTCGTGTACGGATTGCAACTTCTTAGCTCAAATCGCGTCGCCATCGGGTTTTCTAAGTCGCGTATCAAACTTACTAAAATTGTGCGGTTTCGGCTCGGTATTTTCGGCGTATGTCCTAAAGATGTCACGATACAAACCGGTGCTTCAAAGCCTGGCTTCAATCTGTTTAATGAATCGTTCGTCGCGCTCACAAATGGGTTGATTACCTCGTAATTTTTCAATAATCCCATTAACGCACCGTATCCGACCGCGCTCATGTAGTCTTTTTCCGGATTTTTCGCCGCAAATAGGTTATGTATGCTCCCGTCAGCCGTCACCGCCGCTAATCCTATGTGCGTATGCTCCCCATTTCCCGCTAATCCTATCATCGGCTTCGCTTTGAACGTTACTTCTAGCCCATTTGCTCGAAAAATTTCTTTTACGACCGTCCGAACCACTATTTCATTATCCGCAGCCTGCACCGCGTCCGAAAATCGCCAATCTATTTCTAATTGCTCGCAAACGTGCGTTAAATGCCCAGATTCATTTATCTGCGCCTTCAAGCCGCCTACTTCTTTGTGCCCCATTTCCACTTGAAAGCCGTATTTGTCCAGCTCAATTATCGATTGTTCAAGCGCGCAACGTACCGCGCCATGCGTCCGCTCCCAATATTGCTCCTGCATCACTTGCGACGCGGTCATTTCCTCAACTGACGCCTCTTCCAACGGTGTTTTTACCCAAAATTCTAATTCCGTCGCCGATGTGAACACTAAATCAATTATTTCTTTCCCGCTAACCGCTAATCCGTCTATTTCGGGGTGCGCATGGAATAAATTTACTAATTCGCGCTTCACATTTACTAAAGTATCCGTCAAAACTGCGCGGCTGTCGACTCTTTTGCCCTCGTGAATCAAAAATCCAGGAATTCTAAGCGTTCCAACCGGTAAATTCGTCCCGTCATTGTCATAATTCTCGTAATTGTAATCGACAAACCAATTTACCGACGAATCAACCGGCATATCAACTTTTGCATTGTTCAAAGTCGCTATTCCCGGCAAAACGACGCTCGAACCGTCCGTTTGCACCGCTCGTCCCGCATAAAATTCGTCTATGTCCTTGATAAACAGCCGAACCGGTATTTTTTCGTCCGTATCGTTGCCCGCTAGGTCAATTCCTACCAACGAAACGAATTTTATCTCCGGATGCTCGCGAAGTTGCCGGATTATTTCTTCTTTCGGCGTGTTCGCCTTGATTGTGTACAGTAATTCTGCCATAAAATCAACTCCTCGACGCTAAATTTATCATAAAATCTTTTCCGCGTCGATATCTAGCAAAAAAGTATACAATATCAATCTAGCAAATTTTCTTCGTACAAATTGCGCAGTTCAGCTAAATTTTTCGTGTTTAAATCCTTATGACACGTCCAAAACGACGAATTTATTTCCATAGTCTGGCGATTTTTTGCCGAATATTTTTCCCACGTAGGAATTAAATCATTATTCGGATTTCCAGTAGCCGCAAAGTTAAACCACGCCGTTTGAACCTCTTTTATTAACTTCGGGTCGGGATTTGGCTCAATATCTTCGCTCGGATTGCCGAAAACGAACGGTAAATCAATCGCATGACACGAACCAAGCAATTCATTGGGCGATTTCTGGCTGAAAAGATAAAAATAAACGTCGTCGAACGCCGATTGATACTCCGAAATAAGTTCTTGACCAACGCGCCAATCTAATTGATTTGCAAACTCTAAATAATCGTCGGCGGCGTGATTTTTGCTCCACGCTTCGTAAATTTCATTAATTTTATCAATTTCGCCGTCGTAAACGGTTGAAGTAATTTCTTTGTGGAAAATTTTAAAGCTATCCATGAATTCTTCCGAATAAAGACGCCAATAACGGTATTCTTCTGCCGTCGTGCCAGTCAAAAGCTTAATTCCGCGAGCTACGCCGCTTTTAAGGGCTGCTAAAGGGTGCAAAGGCAGAAATTTTCCGTCGCAAGTAGGTAAATAATCAACTTCAGTGCTAAATAGGCGTTCTTTAATTAGTTTTTCGTAAGTATTCGTAAGTTTTTCAGCCGATGTCGTCAAAAGTTCGCGCATATTTTTATATCCGCCAAAATTCATGAATATTTCGGCGAGTTTAGCAGATTTTTCCGGAATATTGTACATACATAAATTTCCGGAATGCGCGATGACTTTTTGGAAAAGATTTTTAGCGGCGGGCGCGACTGAAAGCAACATACAGGAAATTGCGCCGGCACTTTCGCCGAAAACCGTAATATTATCGGGATTGCCGCCGAAAGCCGAAATATTTTCCTTAATCCAAGTCAGAGCGGCGATTTGGTCTTTAATTCCGAGATAACCGGTGTCGAAGTAGTCAGAATCGACGTTTGCGAAGTTCATAAAGCCGAAAACGTTCAGCCGATAGTTGATTGAGACAAAAATTGCGTCGAAATTGGCGGCGAAGGCGGATAAATTGTAAAGAGGGTCGAAAGAGCCGCCATTACAGAAGCCGCCGCCGTGAATGAAGACAATAACGGGCAAATTTTTAGCGGAAGAGCGCGTCCAGACGTTGAGCGTCAAGCAATCTTCGCTTTTTTTGTTTAAAGAGGCGTCTTCAGTCGCATCTTCGTCTTGCATAGCGGAAAAACCGAAATTTTTTGCGTTGAAATGCCTATTGGAAGGCTTAAGGGGTTCTGGAGCGCGCCAGCGGCGATTTTTAACGGGCGGAAGGGCGTAAGGAATGCCCAAAAAGGTTTTGACGCCGCGATTATCGATGAAACCGTCGAAAATTCCGTAATTTGTCTTAACGGAGCAGTTATCGGCGGCGAAAGCGGCCGAAAAGTTAGGAAGAAAGAGAGAAGTGGACATAATCAAGGCTCCTTTAATAAAATTTCTGCGAGAAATTAGATTAAGCAAGAGAAATCACCCTTTCAAGTAGTTTTGAACAGTTTAAACGAAAAAAATTGAAGTCGCAAGGATAAAAAGTGGTTTTGAGCCGAAAAAGTTGTTTTGAGTACGATTTTCGGGAGCAAATAACATTTTTCCAGAATAGCGGAATTTGTAAAATGGTCTAAAAAAAAATCCGCACTCGATTAGTAATGCGGATTTTATTAAATATTTACGCGAAAATCTTTAGTCAGCGATTATTTTCCGAAGTAGCGGTCGAGGAGACCTTTGAACGCTTTGCCGTGACGCGCTTCATCACGCGCCATTTCGTGTACGGTATCGTGAATTGCGTCGAGATTGAGAGCTTTTGCGCGTTTAGCAAGGTCAGTTTTGCCGGCGGTGGCTCCGTTCTCGGCTTCTACGCGCATTTGCAGATTTTTCTTCGTGCTGTCGGTTAAAACTTCGCCCAAAAGCTCAGCGAACTTCGCAGCGTGCTCTGCTTCCTCCAAAGCGGCGCGACGCCAGTATTCTCCGATTTCCGGATAGCCTTCACGATAAGCGACGCGAGCCATCGCCAAATACATTCCGACTTCCGTGCATTCGCCGGTAAAATTGGCGCGAAGGTCCTTCAAAATGTCTTCGGGGGCACCTTGAGCCACTCCGACGACGTGTTCAGCCGCCCAAGTCAATTCGCCGTCCTGTTTTGTGAATTTTTCCGCCGGTGCTTTGCAAACTGGGCATTCAATCGGCGGTTCGTCGCCTTCGTAGACATATCCGCACACATTGCACACATATTTAGCCATAATTCTTTAAACCTCCCGTAAAATATCTTTAAAACATACGCAGAACGGATTATAGCACAAAAAATTTTCCTTTGCAACGCAAAAGCCCGCGATTTTTCGTCGCGAGCTTGAAAATTTTCGATTTTGGCAGGGGTAGCTGGACTCGAACCAACGAATGCCAGATTCAGAGTCTGGTGCCTTACCAACTTGGCGATACCCCTTCGGTAAAACGCTTTATTTTATACCATACGACTAAATTTTTGTCAACAGAATTATTTTTTGTCCTGCTTATCCTTATTTTTCTTGTCTTTCTTGTCTTTTTTGTCCTTCTTGTCCTTTTTATCCTTCTTTGCCTTCTTATTTGCCTTAACGTCAGTGTTATCTTTGAAGGATCTCACTGCGTGATTGTATGTTCCGACAAATTCTTTGTCTAAACTCGCGCTAATCAGCTGAATACTTATCGGACGACCAGATTCTGAACGGAAAAAGGTATAAATGTCGCGGCGGTCGGCTACGAACTCTCCTTCAAGCTCTCCGGTCTCCTGATTCCTAACTTCAATCGTTTCAGCCGTAATTGCGTAGACGCCCTTGTTTTTCGGCGAAATTTCTACCAAATCCGCGCTCGAAAAGCCATTATTCTCGGTCAGAGTCTTCAAATACTCTTCGATAGCCTTTTTATCAGCTTTGTTGAAGTCTGGAACGGTTTCATCGAAGGCATTGACCTGAATTAGGTAGGCATATTGAATATCGAAGCCTTCATTGGAAAAAACTAACATTTCGCCGCGACGTTCCGGCTCTTGCCACGGATTTTGCACGATTGCTACCGGTTTTATCGGGCAAGTTATTGTGAATTGAAAATCTTCGCTCGTGTAAACGTACGGCTCGTCTTTTGATTCGGTTGCCGGCTCAACTTCTTCTGCAAATGCCGTCGAAGTCAAAATCATCAGCAATAATGTCGTCAAGAGAAAAATTTTTCGCATAGGCGATTCACTCCATTTAGTTTTTTTTCATTTTACAGCAACGTTGGCGGCAAGTCAATCAATCGCGGCGAATTTTCCTGCTAAATTTCCCATTGCCCACGCCGCTTGCAGGTTAAATCCGCCCGTGAACCCGTCTACGTCCGCTACTTCGCCCACGATATACAAATTTTTAACGATTTTTGATTCCATTGTTCGCGGATTTATCTCTTTGACCGAAATTCCGCCCGATGTAACGATTGCTTCCGCTATCGGGCGCGTTTTCGTCACTGTTAAGGGCAATCCGCGCAGAATTTCGACCAATCGCCGCCTTTCGGCTTGCTTTATCTCGTCAACTTTCTTATTTTCGTCGATAAATGCGCGGTCTAAAACTATTTGGATTAATTTTCCGGGCAAAAGTTCAACTAAAGCGTTTTTTATCGCCTTGTGCTTGAATTTTTCAAAGTCGCGCAGGATTCTGGCGTCTAATTGTTCCGGAGTAAGCGCAGGTTTTAAATTTATTTCCACTTCAACGAACTTTTTTTCCGCTAAAAGCCGCGCCGCTTGCCGACTTAGCGTTAAAATTATCGGTCCGCTCAATCCGAAGTGCGTAAATAGCATTTCGCCGAATTGTTCAGCGATTTTTTTCCCGTCAGCCAAAAGTTTTACGCGAATATTTCTTAAAGATAGCCCTTGAAGCGATTTTATATCCTCTTCGACCTCCAAAGGCACCAAAGCGGGCAAAATTTCCGTTATCGTGTGCCCAATTCGTTTCGCGAGCCTAAATCCGTCGCCCGTCGAGCCAGTTTTTGGATAACTTGCGCCGCCAGTCGCTAAAATCGCCGCGTCGCACTCAAAAATTTTCCCGCCGACTAAAACGCCGACGATTTTTTTATTTCTAGCGATAATTTCCGTGACGGGCGAATTATTTCTGATTTCGACGCCGAGCAAAGCCATTTTTCTAATCAGCGCGTCGATAACTTCGCTTGCGTCGTCGCTAACGGGGAAAATTCTGCCGCCGCGCTCAATTTTCGTCGCAACGCCGAGATTTTCAAAAAAATTCACGGTATCTGCCGATGAAAAATTATTCAGCGCACTAAATAAAAATTTCCCGTTGCCAGGAATATTTTTAATAATTTCCGCGTTGTCGGCGGTATTTGTCAAATTGCAACGCCCTTTTCCGGTTATTCCGAGCTTGCGACCGACTTGCGGCATTTTTTCAAACAAAATAACGCTTGCGCCGCCCTCAGCCGCACGAATCGCCGCCATAATCCCCGCCGCGCCGCCTCCAACTACAATTATTTTCTTCAAAGCAATTCTCCTTTTAATTTTTCGACCTCTTCGGCTGTTAATTCTCTGAATTTGCCGACTTTCAAGCCGTCTAGCGTTAAATTTGCGAATTTTATCCGGCGCAGGCGTTTAACATCGCAACCGATTGCCGCGAACATGCGCCTAACTTGACGATTTCGCCCCTCGTGAATCGTTATTTCGATTAAATCTTTGTCAAGGCGATAAATTTCGGCGGGCGCGGTCAATCCGTCGTCTAATTCGATGCCTGCGCGGAGCAAATCTAATTTTTCTTCGGTAATTGTGCCGGAAATTTTAGCACGATAAGTTTTTTTGACTTCAAAGCGCGGATGAATTAGCGCGTTGGTCAAATCGCCGTCATTTGTGAGCAAAATTAGTCCTTCTGAATTTAAATCGAGCCTTCCGACGGGATAAACGCGATTTTTGAAATTTTCTCCGAGCAAATCGATAATTTTGCGCCGTCCGCGCTCATCTTTGACGGTTGAGACGTAGCCGCGCGGCTTATTGAGCAGAATATAAATTTTTTCGGCGTTTGAAGTCAAAATTTTGCCGTCGACGACGATTTTTTGATTAGAATCGGCTTTCGCGCCGAGTTGAGTGATAATTTTGCCGTCGACAGAGACTTTACCGCTGCGAATGAGCATTTCAGCGGCTCGACGCGAGCAAAATCCTGCTTGAGCGATGATTTTCTGTAATCTTTCCAAGTTTTCGCCTCCAAAATGGTTTTGAGCGATTATAACACAAAAAAACGCCCGTGAAAGGCGATTTTAGGGAGCAAATAACATTTTCCGGAATAGCGGAATTTGTAAATTGCGAAAAAAAAAGCCCCAAACGGGGCGATTGATTGACTAAATGGTTTTAAGAGTGAAATAAGCGATTTCTGGCGGGCAACCAAATCTGAATGGGAACCAAGAGCCGTTTCCGACGTGAACATAGCCGATTGAGTCGCCAATTTTGACGATTCCGCGAGTATATTTGAAGACTGGGAAGAGCGGCACGCCGAAAATCCCGAATTGCGAGCCGTGAGTATGTCCGGTTAGAGTCAGAGCGAAATTTCTTTGTGCGCCGTCGTCGATAAATTCGGGGTGATGCGCCAAAAGAATTTTAATCGCGTCATCGGGGACATTTTCCATAGCTTTATCAACGAAATTTTTCCGTTTCTCGGCAAAAAGTTTCTCGCGTTCGCTATCGTCGCCCAAATTCATGACCGGCAAGCCGCGCGGATAATCTACGCCGAGAATATAAAGCTTCGAGGTGACATTTTCCGCGCTATTCAGCAGGAAATGAATTTTCGTCTGCTTGAGCATTTGTTCAATGGCGTCAATTCTTCTGAAATGTTCGTGGTTGCCGTGAATGTAGTAAATTCCGAACTTAAATTTATCGCTAAAGCTGTCGACGAGCTTAATTGCGGCGGGATTCATAGAATTATCATCGAAAATATCGCCGGTAATCGCTAAAAGGTCGGGTTTAGCGTCGGAAATTCGTTTCAAAAGACTTTCGAGGCGTTCTAAGGAAAAATACGCGCCTAAATGCAAGTCGGAAATCTGCGCGAGGCGGAAATTTTCCAATTCTGGCGGAAGATTTTTAATCGGAACGTCGTAAAAGTTATCAACGTCGGAATTTTTTTCAATTCGGTTGCCGTAAAGGGCGGTTGACAGAGAAAAAATCGGGTAAAGTAGGGAATAAGCTAGCATTCGACGCCGCGCGGGATTAAATCTAGTGGGTTTATGAAATTTCCGATAAAAAAATCTGGCGACGACCGCGCAGACAACTAAAATGCCGCAGATTAATTGCGACATTAATAAAACCGTTGCGATATTGCCGAAAAAAGCTACAAACCAACCGGGAACGAGCGAGCGAACAGCCCAACCGCCGATAATTACGGCAATCATAGCTAAATCGGCGACTGCGAAGAGCTTATAAAACTTTTTTGCTAAATTATCGCTGACTAAAAACCTTATGGAGATGAGCGCAAGGGCTAAAATTGCGCCGAGAAGAGCTGCTGTGATGAAAATAAACATTTATTTAGCCTCAAGTTGGAGTTTAGCGGCTTTAACAACGTTTTTCATGAGCATAGCGACGGTTAGAAGCCCGACGCCGCCAGGAACGGGAGTAATTGCGCCGGCAATATCTTTTGCCGCGTCAAAATCAACGTCGCCGACTAATTTTTTCGGTGCAATGCGATTAATTCCGACATCGATAACGGTTGCGCCGGATTTAATCATATCTGCGGTGATTAAATTCGGTTTTCCGCTTGCGGCGACCAAAATATCAGCTTGGCGAGCGATTTCGGGCAAATTTTTGGTATGCGTGTGGCAAACGGTAACTGTAGCGTGTCTTGCGAGCAATAAATGGAATAAAGGCTTGCCGACAATGTTACTTCTGCCGATAATCACGGCATTTTTGCCGTCAATTTCGATTTTGGCGAGGTCAAGCATTTCGATACAGCCTGCGGGCGTGCACGGAACTAAATCTGGCGTTCCGATGACTAATTTTCCGACATTTACGGGGTGGAAGCCGTCGACATCTTTTTTTGGGTCGATACGATTTAAAATTTCGTCTGAATGAGCCTTAATGGCGGCGGGCAAGGGCAGTTGAACTAAAATTCCGTGAATATTTTTATCGGAATTGAGTTCATCGATTTTGGAAAGGAGTGAATCTTTGGTTGTATCTTCGGGCATAGCGATAATTTCGGAAATAATGCCGAGTTCCTCGCAAGTTTTATGTTTATTGCGAACGTAGACTTGCGACGCGGGGTTTTCGCCGACGATTATGACTGCGAGACCGGGTGTCACGCCGAAATTTTGTTTTAGCTCTTCGATTTCCATTCGCGCAGCGTTTTTTATCTTTGCGGCGAATTCTTTTCCGTATAAAATCCTTGCTGACATAAATTTTGCCTCCTGAAATGATTTTTCGGCGCGATTATATCATATCTTGCGAATTTCGTTAAACAATGGAGCGAGATAAATTTAAGTTGACTTTTTTAACGCTAAAAGATATTCTATGGCAGGAATTTATAAAAAAGTGAGGGGAAAAAGTGAAAGTCGTAGTTTTAGCGGGCGGATTTGGGACTAGAATAGGCGAAGAGACGCAATTTGTTCCTAAGCCGATGATAGAAATTGGCGGAATGCCGATATTATGGCATATCATGAAATGCTATTCGCATTGGGGGCACAATGAATTTATAATTTGCGCGGGCTATAAACAGCACGTGATAAAAGATTTCTTTTCAAACTATGTTTTGTACAATAGCGACGTGACTTTTGATTTTCGTGACGAAGGAAGCATTAAAATTCATAAAAACTACGCTGATCCTTGGAAAGTGACGGTTATAAATACGGGCTACGAGACATTTACGGGCGGACGCATAAAAAAAATTCAGCCGTATGTGGACGGCGAAAATTTTTTACTGACTTATGGCGACGGCGTTTCTGATATAAATGTTAATGATGTTATAAAATTTCACGAAGCGCACGGAAAAATTTGCACGATAACGGCTGTTCAACCTGAGGGGCGTTTTGGCGCGATAACTCTTGACGGCGACGACGTTTTATCTTTCCGTGAAAAATCTAAAAAAGATGTTCCGTATATAAATGGCGGCTATATGGTTATGCGACCGGAAATTTTCGACTATATCGAAGGCGATTACATGTTAGAGCAAGAACCGTTCGATAAAATCATTCAAGCCGGTCAAATGTGCGCCTATAAATATAGCGGCTTTTGGCAATGCATGGACACAGTCAGAGATAAACGCCGCTTGGAATCTCTCTGGCAAACAAAATCAGCACCTTGGAAATTATGGAAAGAGTGATAGCTTAAATGATTCATGTAGCGTACAGACTTTGGGGCGGCGACGGTTTTTATGCTAAAATGCTCGGCACGTCTATGCTTTCAATGTTCGAGAACACAAAAGAAAAAGTTACGGTTCACATAATGCATAACGACCGGCTCACGCCCGACAATCGCGGCAAATTCTGTTACATTGCCGGTCAATTCAATCAGCAGGTAGAATTCCACAATGTCGAAGAAATTGCCGGTCCAACTCTCAGAAAATTTGAGGCGGCTCATCCTATTAGATCGGGAATAAATGCTTCGTGGTACCCTTTGATTATTCATGAAGTTTTCCCCGACTTGGACAAGCTTATCTTTCTTGGTGCTGATACGGTTTTTAATTTGGACGTTGGCGAGTTGTGGGCTTACGATTTAAATAGCGTGGGGGGGGGGGCATATGGTTTCGGAGCAGTTCCAGAACTAAAGTCGCCTCCAGATAGATTTCGTTTGTGTACGGATAATCTCGTTAAACATAAAAATTATTTTAACGCTGATGTATTACTTGTGAGACCTGATTTCTTTAAGGAAAATTTTGAGCGTATATTGGAAAGTTGTAAATTTATTTTTGATAACGGTTATTTTTATATTGAACAAGACGCGTTAAATTATCTTTTCTCTGAAAGTTATCTAAAGTTGCCATATCATTTTAATATAATTTTGCTTGATATAAGGCTTGATATACGCAGAATAAATTCTTCCCCGTATCGTATCGAAAAAGCAATTTATCACTATGCCGGTGCTAAGCCGGATTTAAATACGGACGATGTTTTTAACCGGCTTTACTTTGAATATTTCCTAAAAACTCCGTGGGCAAATGCTGATATGTTCGGCAATCTCGACAAAGCTTTAAATAAAATGTTTAGGCAGTCGCAAAACGAGTCTCGCGATAATCTGTTGCACTTTACTAATTTGCTTACCGAACGTAAGCGCGCCTTCTTTGTGGACAACAATTTTCTCGAATCTGCAAAACAAATATTTGCAATAAAAGATGATGAATTGATAATGGCTTCCTCTTCCGGCGGCGATAAATTTCTCAGTGAATTAGAAAACTCAAAGGGCAAAGTAATCTTTTTCCTTTTAATTAATAATTATTGGCAAGCACGAGCGTTTTTGCTCAGTCAAGGTTTTATTGAAGGTACAGACTTTATAAATGGTTTTATGTTTTTGTCAGAACGTCACGGATTGACTTTTAATTTTGACTCCAAACCAATAGTTCAGGAAATGTGAGTAAAAAATATGAATAATTTTTGGAAGGGCAAAAAAGTTTTTATAACGGGGCATAGCGGCTTTAAAGGTTCGTGGCTTGCATTCATTTTGAATTCGTTCGGCGCGGAGGTTATGGGCTACGCGCTTGAGCCGCCGACTTCTCCGAGCTTGTTCGCGCTGATTGAGCTAGACAAGAAAATTACTTCGATTATGGGCGACGTGCGCGACTTTGAAAAACTTCGCCGAGCATTTATAGAGTTTAAGCCGGAAATTGTCTTTCACTTGGCGGCGCAACCAATCGTTTTGGAAGGCTACAAAAATCCCGTTGCGACTTACTCGACAAACGTAATGGGCACGGTAAATATTCTGGAATGCCTGCGCCAAAGTGACAGCGTGAAATCTTTTATCAACGTCACGACAGATAAAGTTTATCACAACAACGAATGGTGCTATGGCTATCGTGAGACGGACGAGCTTAATGGCATTGACCCTTACTCGAATAGCAAAAGTTGTTCGGAACTCGTGACGCAATGTTATAATAGGTCTTTTTTTGTTGACCGAGAAATTGCCGTTTCGACGGTTCGGGCGGGCAATGTGATAGGCGGCGGCGACTTCGCTGACTTTCGGATTATTCCGGATTGTGTTCGTGCTGCGCTTGCGGGCAAGATAATTGACGTGCGCAATCCCAATTCCATTCGACCATATCAACACGTTTTGGAGCCGCTTTTCGCTTACATGATGATAGCTAAAAAACAATTCGGCGGCAAAAAGTTTTCCGGCAGTTATAATGTTGGTCCTTCAGAGGCTGATAATTTGACGACCGGCGAATTGGTCGAGCTTTTCTGCAAAAGTTGGGGCGATAATCTTAGTTGGCAGAGCAAATCGCTTAATCAGCATAAAGAAGCGAATTTCTTAAAGCTTGACTGCTCCAAAATAAAATCCGTTTTTAGCTGGGCTCCGACGTGGAATGTTAAAACTGCTATCGAAAAGACTGTTGATTGGTACAAAGTCTTTCGTGATAAGGGAAATATCGTGCAATGCATGGACAACCAGATAAAAAAGTTTATGGAGGATTAGAATGACTCAAGAAGAAATGCGCAGTAAAATTTTGGAGCTAGTCAAAGATTATTGCGGCGAATTTCATAATCAGAAAAAAGAGTTTCACGAAGGCGATAGAATTTCTTATGCGTCGCGGGTTTTCGACAGCGAAGAATTGACAAATCTTGTAGACAGTGCGCTTGAGTTTTGGCTGACTGCCGGTCGTTATGCCACCGAGTTTGAAAAAAGTTTTGCTGAATATCTCGGCATTAAATATTGTTCATTAGTCAATTCCGGCTCGTCGGCGAATTTAATTGCGTTTATGGCGTTGACATCTCCGCTTTTGGGCGACAGAAAAATTAATCGTGGCGACGAAGTTATCACAGTTGCCGCAGGATTCCCTACGACTGTTTCTCCGGTCGTGCAATATGGCGCGGTTCCCGTTTTCGTCGACGTGACAATTCCGCAATACAATATCGATGTGACGAAATTGGAGGCGGCATATTCGGCGAAAACTAAGGCGGTTATGATTGCGCACACGCTCGGCAATCCTTTCGACTTAAAGGCAGTGAAAGATTTTTGCGACCGTCATAAACTTTGGCTAGTTGAAGATAATTGCGACGCGTTAGGAGCAACTTACACCATAGACGGCAAGGAAAAACTCACTGGCACAATCGGCGACATTGGAACTTCGAGTTTTTATCCCGCGCATCATATGACTATGGGCGAAGGCGGCGCGGTTTACACGAACAATCCGTTACTCAATAAAATAATTCGGTCGTTCCGTGATTGGGGGCGCGATTGCATGTGTCCGGCAGGGCACGATAACTTTTGCGGGCATCGTTACGACGGGCAATACGGCGAACTTCCCAAAGGCTACGACCATAAATATGTTTATTCGCATTTCGGCTACAACTTAAAAGCGACGGATATGCAAGCGGCAATCGGTTGCGCTCAGCTGAAAAAATTGCCTTCGTTCGTAGAGCGTCGCCGCTATAATTTTAATCGGCTCTTTGAGGGCTTGCGCGACTTGCAAGACAAACTTATTTTGCCGACGCCTTGCGAAAATTCTAATCCTAGTTGGTTTGGATTCCTTCTGACTTGTCGGGAAGGCGTAGATCGTTCAAAAGTCGTCAAGTACATTGAGGGGCATAATATTCAAACGCGCATGCTTTTTTCCGGAAATATCATAAAGCACCCTTGCTTTGACGAAATGCGCAAAGCGGGCGAAGGTTATCGCGTCGTCGGAAGCTTAGAAAATACTGATAGAATAATGCGCGACACTTTCTGGATTGGCGTTTATCCCGGTATGACTGACGAAAAAATTGATTATATGATAAAAGTTATTCGTGAGGCAGTAAAATAAATCGTTGCTCAATGTAAACCCTAAAGGAGGATTTAAATGTTTAAGGTTTTGATTTGGGATTATGTAGGTGTAAGTACGCAATGGTTGGAACAAGCCGCCGACAAAAAAGAAATCGAAATCGTCGGCACAATGACGCCTGAAACTCCTGTGTCGGAAATTTTACTTAAGCATGATGCTTGGGACTGGCTCTTGATTTTTGAACAGGGCGCAAGAAATTTCTTCAATGCGACCGCTCAAGTTTTGAAGTTGCCATTCGAAAAAATAATTTACGCGCTGGACATGAACAGTTGGACGCAACACCCCAAGGCAGTATACACGCTGTTAAATGATGTGGGGGGGGCATGTTCGTATCTGGCTGAACCTTGCCGTTAGTCGGAAATTAGGTAAATACATTACGTGCACAGTTGAAGACCTTTCATACATCGCCACTGCAGAGAATGATGGAGTTATGCGTAGCATGTATACAGAACGCGTTAATTTTGCAGGCAGTGACATGAAACGTTTTTACGAATTGTCTAAGAAATATTACAACGTCGATGACAGCGCAGGATATTTTCTGGATTTAGGCGCAAATATCGGCACAACCGGCATTTACTTCTTAAAGAAATTCGCACCGAATCTGAAACTTCTTGCCTTTGAACCAGACGTCGAAAATTTCAAGTGTCTACGCATGAATTTAATCCTTAATGACATGGAAGATAAAACAACCGCCGTCAACTGTGGGGTCGGAGATAAGTTTGATGAAATGACTATGTATAGAACTTTGCAAGAGCCAGGCGCAAATAGCGTTGTTCAACATCATGATTTTTTTTCGTATACTTCGCCTGAAATTATCAAAATCATTCCCGTTGACGGTTATCTTAGCGAAAACAAAATCTCGGCAGCAGATGTTAAATATGTGTGGATTGATACAGAGGGCTTTGAACCGCAAGTTTTACTTGGTGCTAAAAATCTTATCAGAGAAAATCCCGTACCACTTTTTGTAGAATATAATATTACAACATGGCATAAATCGGGACGCATGGAAGAGTTGATGAAATTACTTACGGAACATTATTCGCACTTTATTAATTTCGATGGAGGCAAAGAAACTTTGTATCCGATTGAAGCTTTACCAAATATTGAACCTTGGCCTGGCTCATGGACAAGAGGAGATGTTTTCTTCATTAAAAATGGTGTCATTGATTAATTTTGGTGGTGAATAAATGGAAAGTAAAATTTTGGCGTGGCAAATCCGTCGCGATGTTTTGGATATGGTGCATTCGGCTCACGCTTCGCATATCGGCTCGGTGTTTTCTGTAGCGGATATTGTCGCTGTCCTGTACACGGACTTTGTTGACAAGGAGCAGCTTTTGCGCAGGGACAAAGAGCGCACTCGGATTATTTTGAGCAAAGGTCACGCCGGAGCCGCGATATATGCGGCATTGGCTGAAATTGGGCTTATGGATAAAAAGGAGCTTCAAACTTACGGCATGAACGGTAGCAAATTATCCTGCCACGTCTCGCACAATCACGTTGCGGGCATTGAAATTTCTACCGGCTCGCTCGGTCAAGGCGTCGGAATGGCGGCGGGCATTGCTCTTGCCGGGAAAAAAGCCGGTCGTCATTATAGAACTTTTGTTATTGCCGGCGACGGAGAATGTAACGAAGGCTCGGTTTGGGAAATGGCGTTGTTCGCTCGTCAGCAGAAATTGAATAATCTGACGATGATAGTTGACTGCAACGGCTTGCAAGCTATGGGCAAGACCGCTGATATTTTGGACATGCGCGACTTTGAAAGTAAGTTCGACTCTTTTGGCTGGCACGTTCAAAGCGTAAACGGGCACGACCACGCCGTTTTGAAGGCGGCATTGCTTTACGTGGATGAGACTAAGCCGACATGCATAATCGCTAACACCGTCAAGGGCAAGGGCGTCTCATTCATGGAAAATAATAACTTGTGGCATTATCGCGACCCACAAGGCGAAGCTTATGATAATGCCGTTATGGAATTGGAGAGACAACGCCCATGAGAAACGCTTTTGTTAATACACTTTCTACGTTGGTTGCTGAAGATAAAAATCTTTATCTTTTGGTCGGCGACATGGGATTTGGTCTCTTCAACAGCTTCCAAGAAAATAATCCCGAACGATTTATAAACGTCGGAATAGCTGAACAGAATATGGCAGCCGTCGCCGCTGGGTTAGCATTGGAAGGAAATACAGTTTTTGTTTATTCGCTTGCAAATTTTTCTGCGTTGCGCTGTCTAGAGCAAGTGCGGAATTGCGTAGCTTATCATCAAGCCAACGTGAAAATTATTTCTGCGGGTGCGGGCATATCTTACGGTACGCTCGGAATAACTCACCATTCCACCGAAGATTTATCCATAATGCGTGCAGTGCCGAACATGATAATTTTTTCTCCAGCTGATGCTTACGAGTCCGCCGCCGTAACTTTAGCGGCTTACAAAGTAGACAAACCGTGTTATCTTCGTCTGGGCAGAGGAAGGGAATCGCTTATTCATCAGCACGAAATTGATAACTACACAATCGGCAAAGCGATTAAAATTTTCGACGGCAATGACTGCGCGATTTTTTCGACCGGCGCAATTTCCTACGAGGCTTCCAGAGCGGCAAAAGCTTTAAATGCGGCGGGAATAAGCGCGGCGTTTTTCACTTTCCCGACGGTAAAACCTATGGACGTTGAACTTATCGAAGAGTACGCTCGCAAATGCAAGATGATTGTCACTGTTGAGGAAAATAATACAATCGGTGGCTTTGGCTCGGCGATCGCGGAAATTATCGCCGAATTAAAAGGCGAAAAAGCTTTCTTGAAACGAGTTGCCATAAACGACGAATTTACTAGTGTCGTCGGCAGTCATGATTATTTAAAAAGTTATTACAAGCTAAAGGGGGAAAATATTTTCGATATGGTCGCTAAAGAAATGTCTATCTCCGCTGACTTCGACGCAGTGGGGGGGGGGGCAACTAATTGCCTTAATCATTAGTCTTATAATCATATGGCGTAGCTTGTCGATTAAAAAATCTCCCGTTGTCTACAATTACAAGGCGGGAGATGTTTAATTTGGGCAATAGCTTATCTAAACTTAAAGTGGCCATACTCGGAACGGGCAATATAGGTTCTGACCTTCTCATAAAAATTAAGCGTTCTCCGTGGCTAGAATGCAGTCTTTTTTCTGGCAGGTCTACCACTTCTAAAGGTATAAAAATGGCCGCTGAAATGGGTATTAAAGTTTCAACTAAATCAATTGACGCTATCGTTGAGGACGCCGATAATTACGAAATTATTTTCGACGCGACGAACGCGGAAGCCCATAAAGAACACGCACCAATTTTTAGCAGGCTGAATAAATTTGCAATTGATTTAACGCCAGCGCGAGTGGGGAAAATGTGTGTCCCTGTTTTGAACTTGCAGAAATGCATGAAAGTTAATAATGTCAATATGGTCACGTGCGGTGGACAAGCGACCGTGCCGTTAGCAGTTGCTATTAAAAATGTCAATCCAAATTCCGTACGATATATTGAAATTGTCGCTAGCATTTCTTCTAAATCTGCGGGTGCCGGCACAAGGGCGAACATTGACGAATTTACGCAAACGACTAGCGACGCATTGAAATATTTCACTAAAACGCCCGACGCTAAGGCGATTATCATTTTGAATTCTGCAGAACCGCCCGTGCATATGCGCAATACCGTTTACGCGATTATCGATAATCCGGATATGCCGTCCATAATAAAAGCAGTCAAGGATATGGAAAAGAAAATTCAAAAATATGTACCTGGTTATCATTTGTTGTACGAGCCTGTCTTTGATAACAAGCGGGTGACGACGGCGGTTGAGGTCGTGGGTCAAGGCGATTATCTTCCGAAATATGCCGGTAATCTTGATATAATAACCTCTGCTTCCATAGAAGTTGCTGAACATTACGCTAAAACATTTCTTAAAGAAAAAAGGTGTAAATCCATATGCGCAGACTAAAAATTTTCGACGCGACGTTACGTGACGGCTCGCATGCTATAAATCATCAACTAACTAAGGAACAAATTCGCGATTACTGCTTGGCGATGGACGAAGCTGGCATGGATGCTGTAATTGTAGGGCATGGAAATGGCTTGGGAGCCTCTTCGTTGCAAGTGGGGCTTTCGCTTTTGACAGATCATGAAATGCTTTCGACGGCCAGAAAATATCTTAAACGAACTAAGCTTGGAGCATATATGATTCCTGGCTTTGGCACGATAAAAGACCAGCTTATTCCGGCGATAGAAGACGGCGTAGAAATATTTAAAATCGGTTGTCATTGCACGGAAGCGGACACGACAAAGGCGCATATCGAATACCTTGCCAAAAATAAAAAAGAAGTCTACGGAATTTTAATGATGTATCACATGGCGTCAGCTGAAAAGATTTTAGAGGAATCAAGGAAAATAGAATCCTACGGGGCAAAGGGCGTAATTCTAATGGACTCTGCAGGGGCGTCTACTATGGAAATGGTTAAAAGGACGGTTGCGTTGCTTTGCGAAAATTTGGATATCCGAGTTGGTTTTCATGCGCATAACAATTTAGGCATTGCGGTAGCAAATATGTATGTCGCGATTAAGGAAGGTGCCAGCATTGCGGACGGGACACTTGCGGGTTTCGGAGCGGGTGCCGGAAATTGTCAACTTGAGGCTCTGATAGCGTTGTTGCAGAAATGCGATATAAGGATAAACGCTAACCTTTATAAAATGCTAGATTGCGTAGATAATGTAATGCCTGCTATCATGAAAAAAACTGCCTCGCCGGATCCTATTTCTATAGTTAGCGGTCAAGCGGGCGTCTTTTCCGCTTTCAAAACTCATGTTATACACGCCGCGAAATTTTTTGGGGTAGATGCTAGAGATATTTTTATGGAAGTGGGCAAAAGAAAGGCGGTCGGCGGACAAGAAGATATAATCGTTGAAGTAGCGCAAGAGTTGAAATATAAAAAGTCCAAACAAAAAGAAGACTACCAGATAGAAGCTCTTTTATAAACAAAGGAGGTTTTCCAATGAATGTTTCCGAGTACATCATCAAATTTTTTTCTGATAAGGGAGTAGATACGACCTTTATGATTACCGGCGGGCAAGCTATGTGGCTTAATGACGCGGTTGGAAAAAATAAAAACTATAAAATAATCTGTCATCATCATGAACAGGCCGCGTCAATGTCCGCCGACGCTTACGGAAGAATAACAAATAAACCGGCTATCGTCATGGTGACTGCTGGTCCTGGTAGCATTAATGCGTTGAATGGCGTCGTTGGTGGTTGGACTGACTCGTCGCCTATGATTATTATTTCTGGTCAATCTGCGCTTAGCTTTGTGCAATATCAAGAGAAAACCGGAATTCGTCAGCATGGCATTCAAGGCATTAACATAAAGCCTTTGGTGCAAAGCATAACAAAATATTTCATTACAATCGATAATGTTCGCAAGTTAAAATACTACTTAGAAAAAGCCTATCATATTTGCACAGGCGGACGTCCTGGACCGGTCTGGATTGACGTTCCTCTCGATATTCAGCGCATGAGCATAGACAATATTCCGCAAGAAGATTATTTTCCAGATGAAACAAATGTTATCTCGCACGTGTCCTTAAGTAATGCCGTAGATAATCTTTTAGAAAGGTTGCAACAATCTAAACGCCCTGTATTTTTGGTCGGTCAAGGAATCAGTCTGGCAAATGCGCGTAAAGAATTCCGTCAATTAGTTATGGCGTTGCGTATTCCGGTCATTACTTCGCGTTTAGGCATTGACCTTTTGGAATCCGACAACGACCTTTATGTTGGGCGTCCCGGCAACTATGGAGAACGTTCTGCCAATATTGCGTTGCAAAATGCAGATTTGATAATCAGCGTAGGTTGTCGTTTATCGTCAGCGACCGTAGGATATACGCCGGAAAAATTTGGGCGCAATGCTTATAAATTTGTAGTCGACATAGATAGAAAAGAGCTTGATAAAACTGGAGTTAAAATTGATTATAAAGTCGAATGCGATTGTAAAATTTTTCTCCAAGATCTGTCGAAAAAAGTCAAAGGAATTTCTTTGCCAAAATATGATGAATGGATTTTTCTTTGTAACCAGTGGAAAAATAATTATCCCGTCATGCAAGCAAAATATGAAAAGGAATTCCCTATTAACTCATATTATTTCGTGCACAAACTTTCCGAAATGGCGAATTCTAATTCGATGATTGTAGTTGATACCGGCTCTTGCTTCCATATCGCTTGTCAAACATGGAAGATAAAGCAAGGGCAAAAATTTTTGACAACAGGCGGGCTTTCTTCCATGGGCTATTGGTGCGCGGCAATCGGGGCGTGTATGGCGAATGACCGTAAAAATACCATTGTCATTACCGGCGACGGTAGCTTACAAATGAATATACAGGAATTCGCCACCATTCGCGCGAATAATCTTCCTATTAAAGTATTCATATTGGACAATAACGGTTATCTCCTGATTCGCAATACGCAACATAATTTCATGGAAGACCGTTTTATTGGCGAAAGCCCCGCTACCGGCGTTTGGTGCCCCGATTCTATAAAAATTTCGCAGGCTTACGACATTAAAGGCGTAGAAATTAGGACGCCAGAAGAAATGAACGAAAAAATTGCTGAAGTGCTCGAATGTAATGAGCCGGTTATTTGCAAAGTCGTTACTCAAGAATGGCAAGTTTTGCAACCGCGTATCTCTTCCGAAAAAATGCAGGACGGTACGTTGATTGCGCATGAATATGAAGATATGTTCCCCTTCTTAAGTAGGGAGGAAATGGAAAGAAATATGGTAGCAGATAGGGAGAAAATGCTTTGAGAAAAATTGTAGTGACTGGCGCAACAAGTATGCTCGGCGTTGCGACGATTGAAGAATGTTTAAGAAGTGGCGTTGAAGTTGTTGCCATAATCCATCGCAACTCGAAAAATTTTTATCGCCTGCCGCAATCGCCTAATCTAAAAATCATTGAGGCGAATTTAGACGAGCTGGCAAATTGTGAGCCGGATTTTAATGACGCTGATATTTTCTATCATTTCGCTTGGGCGGCGACGACGCATGAAGGGCGAACAAATGTTGACGCTCATGAAGAAAATATTCGCTACACACTCGACGCCGTTAGGCTTGCTAAAAAGTGCGGCTGTAAAAAATTTATCTTTGCGGGCTCGCAAGCTGAATATGGCTTGAGCGATAAGCCGCTGAACCGCGAAACGCCGATTAAACCTTTTACCGCTTATGGTGTATCGAAATTTGCCGCCGGTAAATTGGCTGAAATGCTTTGCGCGTCTCTTGGCTTAAATTTTGTCTGGACGCGGATTCTTAGCATTTACGGAAAAAATGACGGTGCCAATACCTTAATTAGTTATGTCATTGATTGCTATCGAAAAAATGTTCAGCCGGTTTTGACGCCTTGCGAGCAAATTTGGGATTATCTTCACGCTGACGACGCCGGACGCGCTTTCAGATTGTTAGGTCAATGCCCGACCAATGGCGCATATACATTGGGGGGGGGGCAGAGTCTACCTCTTAAATCTTACATCAAAACAATTCATAGGCTGATGAAGCCGAATGTGCCGCTAGTTTTCGGCGGCAAACCATATTCAAAAAATCAAGTGATGTATCTGAAAGCGGACATTTCTGACTTAACACGGGACACAGGTTTTGAGCCGCAAATTTCATTTGAAGAAGGCATTTCTCGAATAATCAATTCTTGCAGATAGCTAATAAAAACTCTTCGTAATGATAAAGTTCACTTTTAGAACGTCATCTTACGAGGAGTTTTTTTATGAGAAATTTTATAGTTAGCCAAGACTTAAAGGAGATTACTGAAGAAAATTTATCGTGGGAAAAGCTATTTAATTCAACGATTCTTGTAACTGGCGCGTCGGGTATTCTGCCTTCGTATATGGTTGAAACCCTCCTTTATCTGAACGAAACCAGAAGGGCAAATATTACTGTGGTTGGAGTTATCAGGAACGTTGACAAGGCTCACAAGCGTTTTGCTCACTACGGAGGACGACGCGATTTAATTTTGATTAAGCACGATATACGCTTGCCATTTATTTACGAAGGCAATATTGATTATGTGATTCACGCGGCGGGACAAGCAAGCCCTAAATTTTATGGAAAAGACCCCGTCGGAACTTTGGAAGGGCACGCGATTGGCACAGCAAATTTCCTAAACTTTGCGGCGAAAAAGAATGTAAAATGTTTTCTGTATTTCAGCTCGTGCGCCGTTTACGGAAATCCTTCTGAGAAAATCGTTGACGAAAAATTTATAGGAAATGTCGCGCCGATGAATTTGCGCTCATGTTATCCTTTAGGCAAACTAGCTGGGGAAAATCTTTGTGTCGCGTATAATCATCAGTATGGAGTGCCGTTTAAAATTCTGCGAATAGCTCACACTTACGGACCAATGATGCCTTTGGACGACGGCAGAGTTTTTAGCGATTTCGTTGCAAACATTTTAAACAACGAAAATATTTCCTTGAACAGTGACGGCACTGCTGAACGCCCTATGCTTTATATCAGCGACGCTGTAAGAGCTTACTTTAGAATTTTGCTTGAAGGTGAAAACGCCGAAGCTTATAATGTCGCCTCAGAAGAATATATTACGGTTCTGAACTTAGCGCGCACTTTAATTGATTTATATCCCGAAAAAGCTTTGAAAGTGATTTTTAACAAGAAAATTGCTGAAGGATATATTCCTGCGGAAAAAAATAATGCTGGCAACCGAATTAGCATTAGCAAATTGAAAAATTTAGGTTGGCAGCAAAGATATTCGATTCGAGAAGGTTTTAAACGAACGGTGCGTTCTCTTGAACAATAAGGTATATTTTGTACGTCCGCCGAAAGGTGGGCATTTTTTTTGCAGGAAAATTTTCAATGCGGCAGAATCAACAAATGATAATGTATACACGGAAGGAGAAAAATTTATGGAAAATGTAGTAAAAATCGGGTTGCTTGGCGCGGGCACAATCGGCGGTAGCGTCATTGAAGTTCTGAAGAATAATCGCGACACGATAACTCAACGCGCTAATACCGAGATTCAAATTAAAAATATTCTCGTCCTGCCGCATGAAATTCCCAAACTCCACGAAGCCGGCTTGCCCGCAACTAGTAGCTACGATGAAATTCTTAACGACCCCGAAATTAAAATCGTCGTCGAACTTATCGGCGGCATTAAGCCTGCAAAAGATTTTATCCTGCAAGCTATGGCGCATGGCAAAAACGTCGTCACGGCTAATAAAGATGTCGTCGCGCAATTCGGGCATGAACTCTTTGACGCGGCGGACGCTAACAAAATTGATTTCCTGTTTGAAGCGGCAGTCGGCGGAGCTATTCCAATTATTATGCCGCTGAAACGTTCCTTGACGGCAAATAAAATCACTGAAGTTTTAGGCATTGTCAACGGCACGACAAATTATATGCTAACTAAAATGGGCGAAGACGGCACCGATTACGAAACCGTTTTGAAGGAAGCGCAAGCATGCGGCTACGCCGAAGCTAATCCCGCCGCCGACGTTGAAGGCAAAGACGCCGCCCGCAAAATCGCTATTCTTGCGTCGATTGCATTCAATTCCCGCGTTAAGTTTGAAGATGTTTCAATGGAAGGCATTACCCATATCACGCCCGAAGATATTTCTTATGCTAAAGAACTCGGCTACGTCGTGAAACTTTTGGCGGTCGCTCGTCATAGCGAACTTGGAATTGATGTCAGAGTTAATCCCGTCTTTTTGGCGAAGGAACACCCACTCGCGGCGGTTAGCGGCGTTTTCAATGCTATTTTCGTTCGCGGCTATCCGATTGAAGAGGCTATGTTCTTCGGTCCCGGCGCAGGTAAGCCAACTGCCTCCGCCGTTGTCAGCGACATTATCGAAATTGTTCGCGGGCTTAATCGCGGCTCGACTGGTCGTTTCGGTTGCACTTGCTATCACCAATTTCCAATTTGCCCCGTCGAAGAAACCGTTTCCAGTTACTATATCCGCTTGCTCGTCGACGATAAACCAGGCGTGCTCGGCAAAATCGCGACGACTTTTGGCAATGTTGATGTCAGCTTAAAATCTGTCGTGCAGACGCGCACTGAACTTGAAGACCACGTAGAAATTGTCGTTATAACTCACAAGGTCAAGCACAAAAACATTTTGGCGGCGCAAACTGCCCTGAAAGTTCTTTCGGTCGTAGATGAAATTTTCAATGTTATTCGCGTCGAGTGATTGCCATGAAGAAAAATATTCCAGTCAATAGAAAATCCCTTAAAAATTTGACGTTGAAAATGCGTCAAGATAATGCACCTTTGACTTCTTCAGCCTTCCGCGCAGTCGTGAAAGTTCCTGGCACTTCGGCGAATTGCGGACCAGGCTTTGACTGTTTAGGCTTGGCGACGACAATTTATAATTATATGGATTTAACTTTGCTCCGCGCCAACAAAATTATCGTCGAGTCGAAAGGGCTTGGCTCTGAAAATATTCCGCGCGGCAGGAGAAATCTTGCATGGCAGGCGGTGCGCAGATTGTTGCAGGAAGTCGGGCGCGAAGATGAATTCAAAGGCGCGATTATCCGCATGAAAAATAATGTGCCAATTTCGCGTGGCTTAGGTTCGAGTTCAACGGCGATAGTTGCGGGCTTGACGGCGGCTAATGAAATTTTAGGTGCGCCTTTTGATAAAGATAGGCTTTTGAAATTGGCGACCGAACTTGAAGGGCACCCCGATAACGTCGCGCCAGCAATTTTCGGCGGCTTTACAGTCAGCGTCATGGACAAGGGCGAAGTTCAAACATTTAGCTTTTTGCCGCGCATAAAATTAAAATTGGTCGTGGCGGTGCCGGATTTTGAATTGTCGACGCGATTGGCACGAAAAGTTTTGCCCAAAAATGTTTCACTGAAAGACGCAATTTTCAATGTCAGTCGGGCATCAATGTTAATTGCGGCGTTGGTGGAAGGGCACGAAGAACTTTTGCCGCTCGCGTTCGATGACGCATTACACCAGCCGTATAGAAAAAAATTGGTGCCGGGCATGAGCGAAGTTTTCACGGCGGCACGAAATGCCGGAGCATTGGGGGCGGCAATATCGGGCGCGGGTTCGTGCTTGATAGCGTTCACGACGGCGGCAAGCGGACTTGAAAATAAAATCGCGTCGGCAATGGTCGAAACCTTCAAAGCACACGACGTTAAATCAAGCGCACTGATTTTGGACGTGGACAGACACGGCGCACAGATTTTAAGAACTTAAACCGCGAAATTTTTTGCAAGCGTCTATAAAAGTTTTCGCCGCGTTCGGGCAACCTGCAAAGTGTATATGCAAGTACGACGCGACGATATTTTTTTTGACTGCGCCCGCGAAATATTCTTTGCCCGTCCGCATGCGTTCGCATTTGAAAATTCTATCGCCTGCAACGTCAAGTTCTTTGGAAAAGTGGAATTCATGCGCACGAATTTTATCGCCCGCCTTGCCGATAACGCAATCGCTTAAAATTTCCGCCGCGACATAGCCGACCATTTGAAGTTTATCCGTCATAACCGCCGCGCCGTCAAGCACGCCGCACATATCGAAACTTTTCCCGCTGAAGTCAATCAACTCACGCATTAAATACATAAAGCCGCCGCATTCAGCGAAAATCGGCAAGCCAATTTCAGCCGCGTGGAAAATATCTGCGCGGATTTTTTTATTCTGCTCAAGACGCGCCGCGAACATTTCAGGGAAACCGCCGCCGATTATCAAGCCAGAAATATTTTCGGGCAAATGTTCATCTCTTAGCGGACTAAAGAAAACTATTTCCGCGCCGAGCCTTTCAAGTTCGCGCAAGCTTTCGCCATAATAAAAGCTGAACGCTTCATCTTTAGCGACGCCGATTTTTAAGGTGTAAGGTGTAAGGTTTAAGGTATAAGGGAGATTTTTTAGCGGCGAAGAATTTTTAGCCAGACTTATCAGCGCGTCAACGTCAACTTGACTTTCAACCGCCGCGCAAATTTTTTCTATCACGTCAGCAGAATTATTTTCGGTTGTGGGGACAAGTCCTAAATGACGTTCGGGCAAAATAAATTCGTCATTGCGCCTAATCGCGCCAAAACATTTTATCCCGATTTTGTCCAGCGCGTCGACAATCATTTTCCTATGCGAATCCGAGCCGATACGATTCAATATCACGCCCGCAAGATTTATCGTCCTGTCAAATTCGCGAAAACCTAGCGCAATCGCCGCCGCCGAAGTCCCCATGCTTTTTGCGTCGATAACTAAAACGACCGGCGCATTGAGTAGCTTTGAAATTTCCGCCGTCGAAGAAATTCCGCCGCGCCCGCCGTCGTAAAGCCCCATGACGCCTTCAATAATCGAAATGTCCGCGCCTTCCGAAGTCGCCGTGAAAATTTCCTTAAGCTTATCTTCGCCGACAAGCCAGCTGTCCAAGTTGTGCGAAATTTTGCCGCTCGCTAAACTGTGCCAGCCCGTGTCGATATAATCGGGACCAATCTTGTAGGATTGAACGTTCTGCCCGCGCCTTTTCAACGCCGCAAGCAATCCCGCCGTTATCGTCGTCTTGCCGGAACCGCTTTGCGTCGCCGCGATTATCAAACGTGGAAAATCATTTTTCATTTAAGCCCCTCGAATTGTCCATCATGTACAAAATTGCATTGACCGCCGCGACCGCAATCGACGAGCCGCCCTTTGTCCCCTCAACCGTTATGTAGGGAATTTCCTTCTGCGCGATAAGTTCAGCTTTCGACTGCGCCGCGCCAACAAATCCAACCGGCACACCAATTATCGCCGCCGGTTTTATATTTTCTTCGCGAGCAAGCCTAAGCACTTCAAAAAGTGCAGTCGGCGCGTTGCCAATCGCTACAATTTCGCCGTTAAGCCGCTTGCCGAAAATCCGCATTGCCGCCATTGAACGGGTTATCCCTTCGCGCTTCGCAAACTCCCGAACGTCAACATCAGAGACCTTGCAGAAAATTTCGCCGCCAAATTTCGTAAACGTCCGAATACTTATCCCGCGCCGAACCATTTCGACATCAGTAAAAATATTTGCGCCGCGATTGAGTGTCGCTTTAATCGCCGCTATCGCTTCGGGGTGAATTTTGACTATCGGCGCGTAGCTAACGTCGCCCGACGCATGAATTATCCGCGAGCAAATTTTCTTCTCGTCGTCAGTCAGCGAAAGCCCTTCCAAATGCGGCGCGATTATTTCCATACTGCGTTCTTCGATTTCCATTGGCTTTGTCATAAACATAAAAATCGCTCCCTTCGAGTTGTTAGCTAAAATATAAAGGCAACGCCCGCCGCCGTCAACTGCAGGGATAATTTTTGGCGCGTCGAATAGGTTTTCAATTAAAGGAGGCTTAAAAATGGTTTTAATCACAGGAATTTTAGGACAGCTGGGTTACGACCTTTCAAAGGAACTTAAAAATCGCGGCGTAGAATTTATTGCGCCGTCGCTTGAGGAATTGGAATTGACGACAGAGGCGGGCGCGAAAAATTTCATACTGGAGAAAAAGCCCGACGTTGTAGCGCATTGCGCGGCTTATACGGCGGTCGATAAGGCAGAATCGGAAGCGGAACTCGCTATCAAAGTCAATGGCTTTGGAACGCGCTGGGTAGCGGAAGCTTGTCGCGAAGTCGGCGCGAAAATGATTTACATTAGCACTGATTACGTCTTCGGCGGCGACGGCAAAATTCCCTACGAAGTTCACGACGAGAAAAAGCCCGTCAACATGTACGGGCGCAGCAAACTTTTGGGCGAAGACGCCGTTACTACAATTCTTGACAAATATTTTATCGTGCGCACGAGCTGGGTTTTCGGTATCAACGGGAACAATTTTATCAAGACAATGTTGCGCCTTGCCGAAACGAAAAAATCTTTGCGCGTCGTCAATGACCAAATCGGCTCGCCAACTTATACGGTTGACTTATCAAAATTGTTGGCTGATATGGTTGCGTCGGATAAGTACGGCATTTATCACGCGACGAACGAAGGCTTTTGCTCGTGGGCTGAATTCGCTAAGGAAATTTTCGAGAAAGCCGGACTTGATGTCGAAGTAGAAGGAATTCCAACGATTGAATATCCGACACCTGCGCGGCGTCCATTTAATTCGCGGCTCAGTAAAAAATCACTTGACGAAGCGGGCTTTAATCGCCTTCCGACGTGGCAAGACGCCCTTAAACGCTATTTGGCTGAACTCGCTAGAAAGAATTCTTGAAAATAATCAATACCTTGTGATATTATAACTGCAGTTTATGTGTAAATTTTTGGGAGGTATTGTTATGGTCAACAGAATCATTTTGAACGAAACGTCTTATTTCGGACCAGGCGCGATTAAGGAAATTCCTAACGAAATTAAAAATCGCGGTTGCAAAAAAGTTATGCTCGTCACCGATAAAGACCTGCTCAAGTTCAAAGTCGCTACTAAGGTTACCGAACTTTTAGCGGCGTCGGGCGTCGATTTCGAGATTTACGACAACATTAAAGCCAATCCGACAATCGAGAACGTTCAAACGGGCGTAGCGTTCTGCAAAAAATGCGGCGCGGATATAATCGTTGCGGTCGGCGGCGGCTCGGCTATCGACACCAGCAAGGCTATCGCTATCATTATGACTAATCCCGAATTTGCCGATGTGCGCAGTCTTGAGGGCGTCGCTCCGACTAAGAATAAGTGCTTGCCGATTATCGCCGTCTCGACGACTTCCGGCACTGCCGCCGAAGTTACTATCAATTACGTTATAACCGACGTTGAAAAGAATCGCAAATTTGTCTGCGTCGACCCGAAAGATATTCCTGTTGTCGCAGTCGTTGATTCCGAAATGTGCGCTTCAATGCCGGCGAAACTCTGCGCGGCAACCGGTATGGATGCACTCGTTCACGCGATTGAAGGTTATATCACCAAAGCCGCTTGGGAACTTACTGACATGGTGCACCTTAAAGCGATTGAGATTATCTCGAAAAATCTTCGCCGCTCCGTTAAGGGCGACCCCGTCGGACGTGAGAAAATGGCACTCGGACAATATATCGCGGGCATGGGCTTTTCAAATGTCGGCTTGGGCATTGACCATTCTATGGCGCACCCGCTCAGCGCAGTTTACGACATTCCGCACGGAACCGCCTGCGCGATTTTGCTTGCTCCGGTTTTGAAATTCAATGCGCCCGCGACTGGCGAACGTTATCGCGAAATTGCGCGTGCTATGGGCGTCGCTGACGTTGATAAAATGACGCAGGAAGAATATCGCGCCGCCGCTATTGACGCCGTTGCAAAACTTAGCGCGGACGTTGGTATTCCAACCAAATTATCTGAACTCGGCGTCAAAGCAGAGGATATTGATTTCTTAGCGCAATCAGCCCTTGTGGACGCTTGCACGCCCGGCAACCCCCGCGACGTTACCAAAGAACAAATCGCTGAAATTTACCGCTCAATCTTCTAAGCTAATAAATATCGAAACGAAAAAAGCCTCCGATATCAAGGGAGCTTTTTGTTATGACTTCTTCAAATTGACTTTCTTTTTTTCAGTCAAGGCGACTTCCAAAGTTGAAGTGCGCATTGCTTCGGA
>ODAI013187446.1_pt1 | contig 71926 bp, 64 predicted proteins | sample 1539321 | NCBI WGS metagenome assembly ODAI01 (sample SAMN02144231, study PRJEB22623) | gut metagenome | biome: sheep rumen | host: Ovis aries | place: New Zealand
GAGGTTTGCGTTTTTCTAAGGAAGTAAACCTTTCAGTTCTTAAGTTCCTTGGATTTGAACAGGTTCTTAAAAACTCTCTTACAACACTTCCAATGGGTGGTGGTAAAGGTGGTTCTGACTTCGATCCACACGGAAAATCAGACGGAGAAGTTATGAGATTTTGCCAGTCATTTATGACAGAACTTTATCGCCACATTGGTGCAGATACAGACGTTCCAGCTGGAGACAAAGGTGTAGGCGGACGTGAAGTAGCTTGGATGTTCGGTCAGTACAAGAGAATCGTAAACAACTTTACAGGTGTTCTTACAGGTAAAGGATTGGACTTCGGCGGTTCTTTGATTCGTCCGGAGGCTACAGGTTACGGTCTTATCTATTTCGCAGAGTGCATGCTCAAAGCTGCCGGAACAGACTTCAAGGGCAAGACAGCAATCATCTCTGGTGACGGAAACGTTGCTCAGTACGCTTGTCAGAAAGTTACTCAGTTGGGCGGAAAAGTTATCACATTGTCTGACTCAACAGGTTACATCCTCGATGAAGACGGAATCGATGCTGAGAAGCTCGCTTATGTTATGGAATTCCGCGGCCGCCGCGAAAAGATTGACGCTTATGTTAAAAAATATCCAAAAGCAAAATTCTTCAAGGGCGAAAAACCATGGGGAGTTAAAGCTGACTGTGCATTCCCATGTGCAACTCAGGACGAAATCTACATGGAAGATGCAGAAAAACTCGTTGCTAACGGCGTAAAACTCGTCGCAGAGGGCGCAAACATGCCAACTCGTGCAGACGCAATCGCATTCTTGCAGTCAAAGGGTGTTCTCTTTGCTCCAGGAAAAGCTTCAAACGCTGGTGGTGTAGCAGTTTCTGGCCTTGAAATGTCTCAGAACTCAGAGCGTCTCTCATGGACTCGCGAAGAGGTTGATGCAAAACTCAAGCAGATTATGACAAACATCCACGACAACGCTTACGAAACAGCCAAAAAGTACGCTCCAAGCGCAACAATCGACTACGTTTCAGGCGCAAACATCTACGGCTTCTTGAAGGTAGCAAGGGCGATGATGGCGCAAGGTTTAGTCTAATCGAACCCAAAAAATTGACCGAGCGATGACGCCGCCTGCGCGTGAGCGCAGAGTAAATCTTACTTTTCGGCGCGAGAGTCGCTTGCGACTCTCATGGCTCAAGGTTTGGTCTAATAAACCAAGAAATGCGTAATGCGTAATTCATAATAAAAGGCGGAACATTGCTTTTCGGCGTGTTCCGCTTTTTTTGTGGAAAATTGACCGAAACAGTAAAATATATTACAATCAGTAAAGAACAGTAAAAGACAGTAAAAGAAATTTAATTCAGTAAAAGCGAGGTCTGTATGGTAAATCCCTTTTCTCTGACATTCGGCAAAAGTCCTTTTGAGACAATCGCTCGACCTATTCAGATTTCAGAAATCGTAGAGAATTTTTCATCGGAAACGGTAAATCAGCAGGTGTTCCTTATAACAGGACTTCGCGGTTCTGGGAAAACGGTTTTAATGACTGATGTGTGCAAAATCTTCAAGCAGGAAAGCGACTGGATAGTGCTTGAACTGAACCCGGAACTTGATTTGCTTGAAAGCCTCATGTCGAAACTTGTGAGCAACAATCAATGTTCGGAGATTTTCAAAAGTGCGAAAATAAATCTTTCATTTTGGGGCTTCGGGCTTGAACTCGGCGGGGGCGCGCAAATCACGGACAGGGAAACTGCCATCACGAAAATGCTTGAAAGCCTCAAAAAAAAGAAAAAACGGCTTCTGATTTCCATCGATGAAGTTACCGACAGCGAATATATGCGGATTTTTGCAAGTTCCTTTCAGATTTTTATTCGTCAGGATTTGCCAGTGTACCTTTTGATGACGGGGCTTTATGAGAATATCGAGGAACTTCAAAACGAAAAAAATCTGACATTTTTATACAGAACGCCAAAAATCGAGCTGAAAGGTCTTAACATTCGGGCAATCGCTTCAAAATACAAGTCAATTTTCAAACTCGAAGAAGAAGCCGCTTTGAGAATGGCAAAACTCACGAAAGGCTATCCGTTCGCTTTTCAGGTTCTCGGTTTTCTGACATGGAACAAAAACGGTGATTTTGAAGCCGTCCTTGATGACTACCAGCAATATCTTGAAGAATTCGTCTACGAAAAATTATGGTCAGAGCTGTCGCCAAAGGACAAGTTTGTTTTAAATGGAATGGCGAGAGCAAAAGACAACAAGATTATTTCCATAAGGGAGCAACTTGGGCTGGACACGAACGGTTTTAACCCATACCGAAAGCGTTTGATAAAAAAAGGCTTGATAGACGGCGAAGAACGCGGCATTTTGAAATTCACTCTCCCCCTTTTTGAGAATTTCGTGCGGGCGGTTTATGAATAGGGCAAGCAAATCGTAGTTTTTGTGGTAAATTGACCGTAGTTTTTGCGATAAGTTTCGCTTTTTTTTATTCAAATTCTGTGAGATACTATTTTTATGCCACAATACAGTGTCGGTCAAGCAATAAAGTGTACTCGCGAACGAAAGGATATTTCTCAAGCAATTCTTTGTGACGGAATTTGCTCTATAGCAACGCTTTCTAAAATCGAAAACGGTCAGCGGAATCCCTCGGCAAATGTAATGGAAGCTCTCCTTGAACGGCTGGGGCTTCCCATTGGCTTGTATAATGTTCCTGTGACGGAAGTTCGCTTTCAAAGAGCCGTGTTGGAGCAGAAAATTACCCACATTTTGGCAGGGCTTGGAAAAGATATTAGTGCATTGCTTAATGAATATGCGAATCTGCCCGAACCAATGGATAAATTTGAGCAGCAGTTCCATTTGCAGATGACGGGAATCCAAAACTATTTAAAACATTCTGCCCCAGAAGAAATTCTGCCCTATTATATACAAGCTTTGAAGATTACATTCCCCGAATATGATTTGGAAAAATTGCCCAAAGAAAAATATTTTACTTCGTTTGAGCTTATCATTCTGAATAACATTGCGCTTGAAGAGCATAGGCTTGGAAAAAAAGATGAGGCGGAGAAAATTTTGCTTTTCCTAAAAGAATATTACGAATCGGGGAAAATCGATGATGCCTCAATGGAAAAAGAATATCCCATTGTTCTTGCAAATCTCTCAAATTGGATGGAAGCCACAGGTCGCTTTGAAGAAGAATATGAGATTTCGAAAGCTGGTTTGGAATTCTGCATTAGGCGGGGGAAACTCAGTGTGCTTGAAGTGATGGCGTTTAACATTGGCTACAGTCTCATTCAATTGGGGAGAAAAGACGAAGGCATAAAGTACATAGACCAAGCTTTTTCGCTCATGGAACTGAAGGGGCAGAAAGAACGATTACAAAAAGGTATCGAGTATGTGCAAAAAATTATTCCCTATACTGCCCCTAGCCATAAATAAATTTTAGAAATTTTCCTAAAACGACAAGTTTGACTTTTTTTTCTGTGATATGCTTTAGGCATGAAAAAATTAAAACACTTTATTCTAACAACGGTCATTACATTTTTTGTGGCATTTTCATTTGTTTTTGCGTCTTGTTCGCAGATAACGAGTGAAGATGAAGGCGACACTTATTCAGAGTCATCTGTTCAAAACGAAGCGAATTCCGCAAGATTTGGTGGAGATGAAGATGGCTATGTGATAGGTAGTTAAAAGCCGATAGCTTCACATAAAATTTATAAGGAGGATAAATATGAAAAAAGCAAAATTTAACTTTGAAGAACCAGATTTGAGCCGCTGGCACATTCTTACCTACGACGAACTTCTCAAAGTGAACGGCGGGAGCGGAAACGACTCGGATGACAGCGATGACGAAGCGGTAGGAAACGAGAGCGAAGAGACTTCGGACGAAGGAGCAGAAACTGCGACCGAAAGCACGACTGGCGAAGAGGGCGTGGGCGAGCCGAGTGCCGACCCAACGAGCGAAAGCACTTCGAGCGGAACTAACTCGGAGTCGGAAAGCGGCGGTCATGAAATAGAGAACACTGTCGAAGCAGTGGCGAACGCCGAGGTCGGCGACACTCTCACCCGCGACGACGGAACGCAAGTGACGATTACGCAAGGCGACATAGACTGGGCGCAGGAGCATTGCGACTCATACGGAAAAGGCAACAGCGAGGAAGCAGAAAACAAAGAAGGCGATTTGACGACAAAAGAAGATGAAGAAAATTCCGATTCTTCTCTTGAAAACGAAAGCAATTCTGCAAACTCAAATTCCACCGCAAACAACACGGCGGAAGAAAAATCCGAACAAGGAACGGCAAATTCCACGAAAGAAAGCGAAAATTCTGCAAAGACCACTACAGAAGCGGAAACTTTGCCTCATGAAACTCATCACAATGCGAGTAATTTCACTGCACCAAATCCATATTTGGATTCTTCTTTGGGAAAAGAGCAGAATTTTATCGAAAGTTTGCCTCAATCTATAAAAATAGACGCTGATAACAAATCGTGCGCTTATCAATTTGGAGAGAGCTTGTCGATTGGTGTGCAAGGAGACAAGACGGATTTAAGAGAATGGGGCGGTGCTTTCTTTGAGTATAGCAAAGATATTGTAGTTGCTGGCTCTAGCGTAGTGTTGGATGCGAAGGCGGGATATAGTGTATCTGTGCCTGGTATGAGTGTGAAGGGAATAACTGAATATAATACCGATAATATCACAGGATCTCCGTATATCTCGGTTGGAGCAACTATTGAATTTTAATAAAAAGGATTTTCCCATGATTCTAAAAAAGAAATTCATCTTACTATTTTTTCTCTACTCGCTTTGTTTGTTTTCTTCTTTTTCGCAAGTGCAAGGAATAACTCGCCCTAAACTTATGGAAGAAGATGGACACTTGTTTGATAAGATGGTAGATGCCTATAACCAAAAAGATTTCGATAAATCTCTGGGTTTCGCTTCGCAACTTATTTCAAAATATCCTGTTTCCGAGAAGCCTGACTATTACTATTTGTATTTGTCGCGAGGTGGAATTTATATCAAACTGGGAAGATACGCTGAAGCCCTAAAAGACATAGAGACCGCGCTAGGAGTAAATCCAAACGACCCGATTAGTATAGAACTCAGAGGCTCGGTGTATTTTCGCACTGGCAGATACTCCGATTCCATCGCTGAAGATACACGGGCACTTTCGCTCGCCCCCCAAAAGATTGAGTGTTACAATAGCAGGGGTGAGGCTTATTGCAAACTTGGGAAATATGAAGAGGCTTTAGCAGACTTCACGGAATTTATTAAACGCAATGATACATACGCACTTGTCTATAAAAACAGGGGCTGGGTATATATACAACTGGGTGAGTATGATAAGGCTTTGAAGGATATTAGCAAAGCGATACAACTTGACGGCGATTCGTCTGAATATTTAAAAAGCCGCGGTGTCGTTTACCTGTATCTAAAGCAAAAGAAAGAAGCCCTAGCCGATTTTGAAAAAGCCCTCGAACTCGCAGAGTCTGATTCCGAAAAGCAGGAAATTTTCAACTACATTCAAATCTGCAAAAAGAAATAAATAAAAATATGGAAGTCTGCCACCCAGTACGGATTTATTTCTTGAACAAGTTACTTTTGGTCTTGCGGAGACAGGTTTTGATAAATAGAGGAAAGTGACATGATAGATTGGTTTGCAATATCCATGGGGGTGCTTTTTCTTATATATGGTATTTGTGCAAAGAAAATAGATTGGAAAGAAAAATTAAGTGAAGGACAATTGAGAAGAAAAAGAAAAATACTTATAGGTAGTAGTATAGTTCTTTTTCTTTGTGCGGTAGGTAAATATTTTCTGACGGAAATTAATTAAAAAAAAGGAGCATAAGAAATGAAAAAAGGAATAATATTCTATTTTTTGCTGGCAGTTACATTGTCTTTATATGCCGAAAAAACAATCTTAAACGACGACGGTTCTCTTGATGTTGTCGAAACTGAAGGTACTTTCTATCTCGGATACGGAAGCAAGGTATCTGAAGTAAAATTTGGAAGCAACAGCCCTAAAATTACCAAGATTATTTTGGAAGGGACTGCCTTTATCCATGATTATTCTTTTATCGCTGAGTGTGAGAATCTTGAAGTTTTGGTATTGAATACCATTATGACAGAAAATTTAAATTTGGATTTTTTGTCGAAATGCAAAAAACTGCGGGTCATTGCATTCGATGGCGTTGTTCACGCAACGAAACTTCCGAATTTAGCGAATCTTGAAAATCTTGAATATTTTGCCATGACGAACTGTGATTTAACAAGTTGCAGTGCCACATTGAAACACGGCAAAAATCTGAAATTCATTAACTTATGCCACAATAAAATCTCCGAATTGCCAAAACCAAGTTCGGGCGACAACGCACTATATTTTGTTTCCGGAAACATCATAAAAACTTCAAAATACAAAAACTATAATTTTGATGGAAACATAAGAAAGCGACTTGCTGAAGAGTTTTGGGCATATATTAGGTAGTATGAAAACGCTCGAAATCTGGGGAGAGGCAAAATGAAAAGAATCAGACCGATAATTCTTGCAATTGAGTTTTCGGCACTTTCATTATTTTTTATAACTGGTCTAATATTTACTTGGAGTGATACAAATACTTTTAGAAAACTTCAATTAGGTATAATTCCTTGCATAGTCCTTTTTTTGGGATTTACAACAAAAATAGAATATTATGAAGAGTATTTTTGTTTTTTTTCAGGTCAGTTTAAAAGAAAGATAAAATATGAGGACATTATAAGGATTTATAGCTCGTCAAATCCTGGCGGCTACTGGGTGCAAATCTGTGACGACCGAATACGAAAATACATGCTGTATTATCCTTATGAACGAAAAAAAATGCGGGCATTCTTTGACACGATAAAAAAGGCGAATCCTGCTGTTCAGATTGATGTATGGTGGTATCAGAAGCAACCTCGCGCAACGATTCTAAAGACATCACTAAAATTCTGCCTTTTTGTGCTGATTGTGCTGCTCGCCGATTTTCTTTTGCACATATTCAAAAAGTAAACCGTGTTGAGCGGCATTATAGATTTGTTGGTTTATAAAAAGATTATAAATGTGGAACGAGAGATTTACTTTACCAATAAATAATTGTATGTTGACTAGGTATCAGGAGCCTAAAAAAAAATGAAAAAAAATATCTTTTGCCTTTTGATTTGTTTATCGCTGAGCCTTTTGTATGGGCAGAGCATTTTTGGCGAGAAAAGTTCCAAGCCTGATTACATGGGCAGAAACGGAACGATTCTCTTGGACAAAACGGACGGGAACACGCATACTGTCGTAAGGAAGATGGAACTTGAAGTGACGGTGGGCGACTTGCTGCAGGAAACAGACAGAAATGTATTCACCAGTTATGAAAACGGCAAAAAAATATTTAAGCTGAAAGACAATGACAATATAAAGGTTTTGGAAACTTGCACCGTCGCGAGACTGAAAAAATCCAATGGAAAAACGGAGATTTATCAGCAGGAAGTCTGGTACAAAATACAAAAATCGAGCGAAATCGGCTGGCTGCACAAATCGGAAGGTACAAATCCGTATAAAAACAATTCGTTTGAGGTTCTTGAGAAAATCGAAAGTTCGGGGAGAAAATGGATTGTAAGGCGAATGAATCAGACGGTCGCGGTTTGGGAAAGGCTGAATGTCCGCGAAAAGCCAGGTTTGGACGGAAAAAAAATCTCCATGATTCATGATTTTGACAGCGGAAGCAGAAATCCGCAGGAAAATTACACCGTTGTCGCGATGACAGAGGAAAAAGATTCGATAGACGGCATGAATGATTATTGGCTGAAAATTGAGTACGCGCACGGAAAATACGGATGGATTTTTGGCGGCTATGCCACAGTTGAGCGAGGCGGACCTAAATATTATACCCCGGAGAATACGGCAATTTTTGCTTTGGGTTGGTATTAGAGAAGCAAAAAGGAGAGCATAAAAAACAAAAATTGGGAATAGGAGAACTTCAAAACAAAATGAACGGAAATTCAAAAACAACACTAGGATTTCTTATAATGTTACTGTGCATACTATATTTCATGTTGTGCTCGATACGCATGATTCTAGTCGGAGTCGGGAATGCAAAAGACCCGATTCGGAATATAGCGCAGAAGTCAAAACGCGCGTTGGTGATGGGGATTATCGGACTCGTGATTTTCTCGCTTGCCTTCATCGCGGTAACTGGACTATTGATTTTCATGCTATTCCATTTATAAAGGGGGGGGGAAATGAATCGAGAAATACTTATTCTTCTTTTCTTCGGAATTTGCCTGCTGATTGTGTCAATACGGGCAATTCTGGTCGGAATCGGGAAAGCAAAAGACCCAATCAGGCACATGAAGCAGAAGTCTGTAAAAATGCTGATTCAGGGAATCGGCGGGCTTGTGATTTTGATTTGCACTTCCGTATATATAGTATCGCATTGGTATAAATGACTTTGGTACAGGTTATAACTTAATAAACTAACGGGGATAAATCATGAAAAACAATCTTTCATCACATTATCTATTGAACCGCTACAGCTATTGTCTCTACTTTCTCGCGTGCGCCGTTTTTCTAGTCCGACTGAAATTGAGCGGCTGGGTTTTCGTGAAGGACGAAATTGTGTCGTTCGGAATAATCACCTTTTTCTACCTCCTTTGGATTTTCGTCTACGGAACTTTCCATTTTCGGGAACAGGCGAAAGTTTCAAGAGTGGATTACCAGACCCTAAAATTTGCTAAAGGAGCGCGGATTGCCGAAATCACAAAATCCGACATCGCGCAGATTTACATTCAAAAAATCACCAATGCGAAAATGCGTGGTTTGCGGTATAAAGTTCTTGTGATAACAAAAGACGGTGAGAAATTCAGGTTCACTTATGTTTCTAAGGTGTCAAACTCCGCTTCAACGGATTTAGTTGATGATTTTCTTTCTGAAACGGAGAATTTTTGGGGCTTGGGAGACAGAAGCATCATGCAATTATCACCCGATGTTTTCTTTTGCAATTAAAGGGGTGGAAAATATGACAGTACCATAAGGGGCGTTTGACAGTCGTGTTATGATTGTAGGGGGCGCGAAAGCGATTTGCCGTCTGCGGAAGACACGGAAAAATTCCGATTCTTTCGGTCTTGCGGAAACGGGTTTTGATAAAATAGGAAAAACAAAATGCAAAAATCTCTCTTAAAAAATGTAAGCATAATTTTTTACATAACGCTCATAGGCTGTTCGTCATCTCGTGCTGATGAACGAGTGTTTTTTTTCCAATACAACGGAAAGCGCGGAGTGATAAACGAAAAGCGCGAGATAATCATACCGCCCGAATATGATGAGATACGCTACAATAACTCGTATTATGTTTGTATATCTCAAGAAACTGATGGGAATGAAAATTATACGGTATTTTCGGACAAGAAAAAGATACTCTATCAGGGAAACACATTCGTTACGCCTGTGTCCAAAAAATATTTTGAAGTTGGCACTGAGCGTATTGTGAACGTACAGAAAAATAAAACCATGAAAACAAAGCGACGGTATGGTTTCCCTCGTTTTTTGGCGAACAATGATGACTGCGGCTGCTACGCTTTTGACCATGGGTATTACAAAAAAGATTTTGAGACACCGGCTGTCATACCTGAGAATGAATGGCCGTATTATATGGAAGTGTACCCGTTCAGAAAAAATCGGGCGTTGGTCTATGTCGATAAAAATAACAAAGATAATTTTCAAGTCATCAATGCAAAGGGGGAGGTCATCTGTTCGGATATACATGCTTCGGCTGGATTTTATTCCGAAGGATTATGCGCTGTCAAAATGGAAGACGGCAGAACGGGATTCATCGATGAAAACGGAGATTTTGTTTTTGAATGTCCGCTGTTTGTTCATTATTGGCTGGAACCGGGAAGAACAAAACCGCCGCTCGTGGCAGGACTGTTCAGCGAGGGAAAAGCCGTCGTCGAAACCGCTGAAAACCAATGGGCGATTTACGATAAAAGCGGGAAAAAATACGACTGGCCGGACGGCGTACAAAAAGCCAATGCCGCATACGCCAGTCATGTTGATGGCGAAGAATTCAAAAGCGGTCTTTTGCTTGTAGTGAAAAAAGAAAACGGCACAAGAAAATACGGCTACATCGACCATGAGTGCAAGGTTGCGATTCCCTGCATATTTGAGCAGGCATTTGATTTTATGAACGATTACGCCATCGTAAAACTGAACGGCACGGACGGCGTGATAGACCGCGCGGGGAATTTCTATTCCGCGGAATCAATAATGAATGGAAAGTAGCAAGCATGCAAGAAGTAGGAGAAAAATGAAAAAACTTATTGTGTTTCTTTATGTTCTTTTACTATTTTTACAGTAATCTGGCTAATTTATTTTTGTTTCCGTGATTTTTCAAGCATTTCCTCAAGTTCCAGCTGGGCTTCATCCAACCCCTCAAAAACCGGTTTTTCATCTTCAATAATTTGTTTCATCTTCGTGCCGAGAATCGTGTAAAATTGAGTCCATTCTTGCATGACAGGACGGTATACACCGCCTTCAAGCGCTTCGCAGACTGCCTCATACTGTGGAAATCTTTGGAGAATTTCTTCGTCTTTGAGGCTTGAGTAACGGCATGGAACTCCGCCGTGTATGACGGTTCTTTTCTGCACATCTTTGTCCATAAGGAATGTGAGCAAGTCTGTCGCTTCTTTGATGTTGACGCTGTTTGATGGGATTCCGATTGCCCAAATTCCATAAATGTTCGCATTGTTTGCTTTTCCGTCAGTGCGATATTTACCTGAAAGTGCGATATAGTCCATTGAAGAATTCCGGGTCGGTGTGTACCAGCCTGGCCAGCCGATTCCCATTACAGCGGATTTGTTTGCTATCGCGGCGATTAAATCATCTTTTTTTGCAGAACGCCCTGTTTTTATTAAAGTTTTGTACAATGAGAGGGCTTGTGCAAATTCATAAGTGTTCACTGTTGGCTTGTTGTCCTTGTCTACGACCCATGTGCCTCGTGATAGCAGAATCGGCAAAAAATCTACGACCACATTGTTAGGAGTGTCTCCGCGGTACATGAATCCGAGGTTGTGACGCTTTTTCTGAAATTTGCAGATTTGGAGAATGTCTTCAAGGGAATTTATTTTATCTTCCGTAAACCCTGCTTCTTTTATCATGAGTTTGTTGTACAAAAGAACCGTAACATTGCCGTAATAGGGAGCGAGGTAAATGTCGCCTTTATGGAAGCAAATCGATTTTGTTGCAGGAATAATGTCATCATCAAGGGTAAAATTCTGTTTTGAAAGATTTGTGAGAACCCCTTGAGAGATGTATTCGGCCATCCATGAACTGTCAATCATGCATAAATCATACTGACCTTCAGGATAGCTGGTGTTGTCGATTATCCTGTTGTAAAGTTCGCTTTCACTGAGTTCTACGATGTCGCATCTGATATTTGTTTTTTCTTCAAATTCAAGGGTAGATTCCTTTATGACATCTGAATAAATGCCTGAGCGCAAGGCAAGTTTGAGAATTTTCCTTGGAGTTTCGCTCGTTTTGTGCTTTTCGTGTTTTTCAAAGCAAGAGCTTAGGAGCGTAATAATGAGAATTGTGCTTATAAAAGCGAGTGCCTTATGGATTGATGGTTTCAGCATAGACAAAATCCTGCTTTAAAATCAGCGGAAAGTTCCTGACTGATATTTTTTCATTCGGTTGCGGACATCATTCATACAAACGGTGATTTTTGATTTTGGAATGGAACAGAATAATTCTACAAGTTCACCGTCAAGTTGTTTACCGGCGACAAGTCGTAATTCTGAAATCGCATTTTCGTAAGGAAGGGAAGGCCTGTATGAGCGATCCATAGTGATTGCAGAATATGTGTCGGCGATGGCGAGAATTCGTGAGGCGAGAGGAATTTCTTCTCCTTTGAGATGATAATAGCCTGTTCCATCGACCCTTTCGTGGTGATATTTAATCCAGAATGTAATCGTTTTGAGTGAGGGGATTGAGCTGAGAATTTCCATGCAGATTTCGGGATGCTTTTGAATCAACTCCCGCTCTTCGGGAAGCAACTTTCCCTTTTTGTTAATGATGCTCCGTGGAATTCCCAGTTTGCCGATGTCAAGAAGAAGCGATGCGTATTGCAGGTTCATGGGATTGAGTTTTATGCGTTCTGACAATGGAAGGTAATCGTAGATGAGCATCGTAAGGTTCTGTACATGGAGAGAATGGCCGTCGAGGTTTTCGTCTCCAGCCTCAATGACTCCGACCAGCCGCTCAAGAATTTCCATAGAAAGTGCGCTGATTCCCTTCATTTGAATAAAGCCCCATGCAAGCATTATGTAAAAGGTGATGGCGATGCACAGTAATGGGAAGGCGTATATGGCCGCCGTCTGTTCGTAATTAAGAAAGAAGACAGAAACAGCGATGAATGAGATTTCGACTATGATGAGGAAAATGTTTGAGAGGATTTTTACTTTTCCGCTCAGGTATAAGGCATTGGGACGGTATAAAAGCAGGAAAAAAGTTGCGAGCATATTCGCAATCATAATGATGATGCCAACGATAAGCATATATTCTGAAAATGCGATTGAATCCATAATTATGCGTCTCCTGGAATTGATTCCGTGCTGAAGTGAATTTGATTTTTACCGGCCCGTTTTGATTCATAGAGGGCTTCATCTGCCCGCTTGTAGGCATTATCTATGTCCATGTCACTGGGACAGATTTCCGTAACGCCAAAAGAAGCGTGAATTCCGTTTATGCCGTCAAATTTTACGGCGTTTAGGGAATTGAGTATTTTTTGCATTAAGTCTGTTACTTCCGTTCGGGATTTCATGCCTCGTATAAAGATGATGAATTCGTCTCCTCCAAGTCGCCCTGCCAGACTGTGAGGAACTTTTAAATCCCATGAAGAGATTTTTTCTCTGTCATCTTCGTTGAGATCGAGGCTTGCGATGATTGTTTTCCCCACTGTTTGGATAACTTTGTCGCCCATTTGATGACCTAAGTTGTCGTTGATTTGCTTGAATCCGTCCAGATCCAAGAGACAGAGGGCGAGATAATTTTCGTGTTTTTGATGAAGGATTTGCTCTGCGATTGAGAAAAGCTTGCCTCGATTTAATAGACCTGTGAGTGCATCAAAACTTGACTTGATTTCAAGCTCTCGTTGAACCTGCAAATCTTTTTGATACAAGATGAACTGTGCGACTCGTGTTCGCTGGAAAGTGTAGTGAAGCGCGATGGCAAGAGTGCTGATGACTGCAACATTGTATGTGTCGTGATAGGCGATAGAAAAAGTTTTGAAAGAATATGATGTGACTAAGAAGGCAGTGACATTTAAAATCGTAAGGAAAATCATCGTGTACATGTTTCCGATGAAAGAAAGGGATGTGAGTACCAAAAGAACGAGGAACATTGTTGCCGGCATGTAGGGTTGGGCAATAGATGCGGCTATTCCATAAGAAAGTAGGATAAGAATGCTCGCAAACACAGCCAGGTAATTGTGGCGTATGACTGAACGAGGGAAGAAGAGAAGCCATATTTCAAAAATGGTACTGATGATTACATAGCTGCCATAAAAAGGGATTTTCTCTTCATTAACACCAAAAAGATTCAAGTAAGAGAATGACAGATAAAGGAGATTGATTAAAATAAACCAAGTGGTAAGGATTGTAATGTGCTTACGGTTTGTTGAGCGGATTAATTCAGAACATTCTTTGTAGGACTCCCGTGAGTAACCGTAAAAATTAAAGCTTCGATAGGTCATTAGGCACATTCCTGACAATATTTTCTTAAAATAATTATAAGTCATAATAACAAAACAATCAAAGTTTTTATTATAGATTTTTCCAAAAAAGAGAATTATAATAGAAGAATCATTCACTTTTGACTTGGAGATTTTATGGAAACCACACTTCCGCGCCTGTTTAGAAAGAGAGCTTCAGAATATCCAGAGATTGCTTTTCAGATGAGCCGCTTTAAGGATGGGCATTTTGAGCCGACCACTTATAAAGAAGCGTATGAAACAGCAGTTGCCTTTGCAGGTGGCCTCTTGGCTCATGGAGTAGTTCGCGAGGAGCATATTGGTCTTATCTCTGATAACCGCAAAGAGTGGGAGCAGGCCGACATGGGCCTGATGATGCTGGGGGCGATTGATGTTCCCCGTGGCTGTGACGCTACAATCGGCGATTTGGAGTATATTCTTTCTTTCGCAGAGTGCAAGCGTGTAATCGTGGAAAATTCCAGCCAGATTGAGAAAATTCTTGGAATCAAAGAAAAATTGCCCCTCGTAAGTGAGATGATTGTCTTTGAAAAGCCTAGCGACAAAGACCTTGAATCAACCAAAACGGCAGGAATCACGCTTTATTCCTTTGAGCAGATTGTCGAGGACGGTAAAAAATACAACGAGGCGAATCCCGGTAAAGTCGATGAAGAAATGGACAAGGGCAAGTGGGATGATTTGGCAACGATTATCTTCACATCTGGCACAACCGGTAAGCCTAAGGGCGTTATGCTCTCTCACGGAAATTTCATCACTCAACTTGACGAGGTTTGTGAGCGCATTTACCTTCACCCAGGCGACCGGGGACTTATGGTTCTCCCGGTCTGGCATGCTTTCCAGCGTGCGGTTGAATATGTAGTTATTAATCAGGCGGCTACAATCTGTTATTCAAAGCCTGTTGGCCCCATTCTCCTCGCAGACCTTAAAACCCTTAATCCTCAGGTTTTGCCTGCCGTTCCCAGGGTTTTCGAGGCTGTATACGACGGCATTTACCGCAACATGCGAAAAACCGGCGGATTAGTCCTCCGTCTCTTCAATTTCTTCGTGGCAATCGCCCTCTTCCATTCAAAACTTGACCGAGTTCTTTTTGACCGAACCACACGCTATGGCATGGATAAGCGCTGGCTTCAGTGGCCCGCCTTTGTCCTTCCCTGGCTCTTCTGTTATCCCATCAAGCTTTTGGGCGGGGCGATTATTTTCCGCAAAATCCGAAAAATGCTGGGTACGGGCTTCCGTGCGGGTGTTGCTGGCGGTGGCGCATTGCCTCCTGCCGTTGATAAATTCTTCTGGGCAATCGGAATCAAACTCGTTGAAGGCTACGGCCTTACCGAAACGGCTCCGATTATCTCCGTCAGGCCGATTGACCGCCCGGTTTTGGGAAATGTCGGTTCTGCAGTGCGGGGACTTTCTGCCCGCGTCGTTGACCCGATTACAAGAAAACCTCTCAAGCGGGGTAAAAAAGGTGTCCTCGAAGTAAAGGGCGGCACTGTCATGAAGGGCTACTACAAGCAGCCTGAACTCACGGCAAAAGCAATAGATGATAACGGCTGGTTCGACACAGGGGATTTGGCTCGTCTTACGGCGAACAACGAAATCGTCTTACGGGGCCGCACTAAAGATACAATCGTTCAGACTGGCGGCGAGAACATTGAGCCTCTTCCAATCGAAATGAAGATGCAGGAATCCCGCTTTATCCAGACGGCTGTTGTTTTGGGACAAGACCAGCGTTATCTGGCTGCCCTTGTTGTTCCTGAACAGGCTGAGGTCGAGGCCTTCTGCAAGGAGTCAAATCTTCCTTACAAAAAATATTCTGATATGGTAAAAAGCGCGGAAGTGCTTCATCTCATTGAAACCGAAGTTGCAACCAGAGTCAACTCAAAGAACGGCTTTAAAATGTACGAGCGAATCAACAAAATCGCTTTGCTTGAAAAGCCCTTTGAGGTGGGCGTTGAGCTTTCCGCAAAGCAGGAAATCATGCGCTTCAGAATCAACGAGATTTACTCTGGCGAGATTAAAAAATTATTCAAAGCCTAAAAATCAAGGACGGCCGCATAAGAGCCGTTGTTTACCCATGTCATTAAATCTGCGGAGTCAGAGCTTGCCGAAACATAGCTGTTTGTGGCTGAAAGCAAGTCTGTTCCGTAGATTAAAGTTTGTTCTGTGCCGCTTGTACTGGCAGTTCCCGCCGTAAGAGCACCGTTTGTATTGCTTGCAAAATATCCGTTTCCTGAGAATGTTCCATTTCTGATGTTAGAAAGGCTTGAATTGTAGACCATATCGTTTGTTGTGCTTGTCTGTTCTGCGTTTGAATACACGCAGTTTTCTCGCCAATAAGAATTCTGTGTTGAAGTAGTGCCATTCCTCTGAATTCCGACTATCGCTCCAGGAACTCCGTTTACATAAGTGCTGCCTGAATATTTTGTCGGCAGGGTTATTGTGCCGTAGTTTACGCAGTTTTTAACAGTGCCATCATTTATGCCGCAGATTCCGCCTGCGATTCCCCATATACCCGCCCAGTTGCTTTGATTATATGTACAAATTAAATTCGTAGTGTTTACGCAATTTTCGATGATGCCAGCATTTCCGCCAGAAATTCCGCCGGTTTTTGTCCAGAGAGTTACGGTGACAGTTCCCAAATCAACCCAGCAGTTTCTGATTAATCCTGAGTTCTCATAGCATATACCGGCAAAATCTATATATTCTCCTGTATTATTTCCTTCTGTTGCGCTGATTGCTACACCAGGAGCAATCTGGAGTTTTACATTCTGTATGATTCCAGCGTTTGTATGACAAATCATGTTGAAAATTTCTGAATTTACCTGACCGCTCGTGATTGTGTGACCGCAACCGTCGAAAATGCCTTTAAATTCCAGATTAGAAGTTTCTTTGCCTGTCTCTGGATTATAACCGTATGGCGTATATGCAGAATCAAGAGTCAAATCCGAAGCAAGGTTTATGTAAACATTTTCTGAGTTGATGTCATAGGAATTCAGCGCATCCATGACTTTTATTAAGTCAGTTGATGTGTCAATGCCATATTCGGTATATTTTTTTCCGTTTTCGGTGATGATTGACGAAAGTTTACCAAGCAAATTTATTATGTAAGTTGAAGTGTTTGACAAGGCAAACTTATCGTAGTTCGTAGCAATTAGACCTTCACTTTCTTCTGTGAGAATCTGCCTGTCTTTGCTGTATGTTTGGGGTGTAATCGTTGCCGCCGTTGATTCGACGAGATTTCCTCCGATATTAATGTAGGTGTCGTTTTTAAGATATACATCATTGTCGCTTGTGATGATTGCGCTTCCGCTGATTGTAAATTCTCCATTAGCCAATACGGCAATTCCTTTTCCGGTAGTGGATGTGTTGGCCGTGATTTTACCGTCGCTCATTGTAAATGTCGCGGTATTGCCTTGGTTGTTGTAGACACACACGCCGCCGCCATTGTGACCGCTTCCCGTATTGTTTGAGGAAATTTCGCCGCCTTTCATGGTGAAACTTCCCATTGAGAAGACTCCGCCACCGCTTTGTTTGGAAGTGTTGCTGCTTATTTTTGCGGTGTTGCTTATTTCAAGGCTTGCACCGTCTGTGTTGAAAATACCCGCGCCACTCTGTTCTTGGGTTTTATTTGAGACGATTTCTCCTCCGGTCATAATGAATGTTCCTGAGTTGAATACGCCGCCACCGTTCAAACCCGCTGTGTTTGAGCTGATTGTTCCACCTGTTATTGTAAGATTTCCGCCGCTGAAAATGCCGCCACCATCTGAACTTGCCGTATTAGTCGTGATTATTCCGCTGTTAATCGACAAATGCGCAGTTGAACTGTCACTGTAAATTCCACCACCTTTGTTCGCGCTGTTGCTTGTGATTGTGCTGCCTGTAACGGTAAGTTTTCCTGGCGCGTAAATTCCACCACCGTAAGTTGTCGCAGTGTTCTCGGAGATAGAGCAGTCTTCTACCGTGAGATATTTACCTGTTGTTACTTGAATTCCACCGCCATTTTCTGACGCCGTGTTATCTTTTATTTCCACTCCATAAAGCAACGGGGTCGCGCTAGATTTTGTATTTACGGCAACTCCGCCACCATTTTTTGCGCTATTATTTGAAATGCTTCCATTTTTCATTCTGAAAGAATTCAAACTGTCCGTAGCGTAAATTCCACCGCCAGAGCCAGAATTGGCATGATTATTTTTTAAAGTGAGATTTGAAGTTATGACCGTGCCGTCACCGCCTATGTCTGCATAGATTCCGCCGCCAGAATTTGCCGTGGCTGTGTTCGAGCTGATTTCACAATCTGAAATCATAAGTGTTCCGCCGCCGCTTACCGTGTAGTCAATTCCACCGCCGTAAGTCGCCGCCGTGTTCCCAGAAATTACAGTTCCGTCATAAATGAAAACACCAATAGGCATTCCAGAAATGCTGATTCCTCCGCCTCGGCCGCTTGATGTGTTTCCGCTTATGCTTCCGCCTTGCATTGAAAAACTACCGCAAGAAACAATCCGTATTCCGCCACCGTCTGAACTGGAGTTGTTGTCTTTTATATTGCAGTTGGAAAGAGTCACTGTTGTATTAGGAATTCCAGCCCCGTTTAAATAAAGACCGCAAGTCCCGTTTTGAATAGTAAGATTCTTGAGGGTTATATTTTTCTCTGTGTTTATCGTAAGAACCGTTCCGCTTGCATTTCCGTCCAAAATGTCTGAAGTCGCGTTGTTTTTGCCTTCGATTGAGAGCATGTTTGCCGCAAGGTTTGACGGAATGTTTGAAAGCCCTGTGATTGTTCCGGAAATATAAATCGTATAATCACTTGAGGAAATATTGATTTCTTGAATCGTGTCGATTGCTTTTTGTAGCGTTGCGAATGGAGCTTCTTCCGAGCCTGTGCCCGTTTCATCATTTCCAGTTGAGGAGGCATAGAGAACCGTAACAACTCCGTCACCTGTCCAGTTTGCGAAAATTGTTCTGTTGTATGTTATGGGTGTCGAAAAATTAAATGTTTCAGTAAAATCACTTTTTGAGTACCAGCCATCGAAAACATAGCCAAGTTTTGCCGGTGTCGCAGGAACGGTGATGGTTGAGCCTTTTAGGACTTTTAACGAGGCAATGGGAAGCCCGCCGTTTGTATTAAACTTTACAGTTACATATTCGCCATCTTCTTTTTCGGCCGCATCCCATTCAAGTTGAATCTTAACATTTTCCTCGCCACTTGAAACAGAAGCATTCGCCCGCCCTTTTGCGATATATGTTCCCATGCTGTCGTAGCCGTAGGCATAAATTGAATATGAGCCTTTGCTTACATTTTGAGAGATTGTTGAATTTCTTCCGCCATAGCAAGAATAAAATTTGCCGCTGTCACGGTAAAAATCAAGTCTGCAAGTCGCGATGTCACTTATGAGATAGCCGTAATCTTCGGATTCTTCCTGGGGAGGTGTGATTTTGACATTTAAAGACGGCGAACTTATGCCGAGCGCATCCTCAATTTGAGAACAAGAGAAAAATACGAAAGACGCGGCAAGCGAAATGAGAATAATGAATGAAAAGAAAAAAAAATTCCTTCGCATAATTAAATAGTACAATAAATTATAACCCAAAATTTTAAAAAAAGACAGTTTTTTTCTTTTTTTTGTATGCTTTTTGTTTCTTCTGAAAAGTTCAAAATCAGGTCGGCATTTGACAATCTCTTGAAATAGTCATACAATCGATTTATGAATGTTCTGCTGGGGCTTTCGGCTTCTAATGGTATCGGAATAGGCAAGGCTTTTGTCGTTCCAGAGTCAGAAAAACGCGTAATTTCCTCAAAAAAAATCAAAGCCGAAGATAAGCCGAAGCAGCTTGAGCGTTTTGAGCGTTCCCTTGCAAAAGTCACCGGGCAGATTGCTTCTCAGCTTGACGCCGTAAAGGGTGATAAAGTTCAGTCAGAGATTTTTGAAACTTATTTTCTCATGCTTAATGACCCGGAATTTTTGGGCGATGTAAGAAAATCTTTTGAAGCGTCAAATCATTCTATTGAGTACATACTGAATCAAAAAACTGAAGACTATGCAGACCGCCTTCGTTCCAGCGGAAACGCCTATCTTTCGGAGCGTGCAGAAGATATCTGTGACATCTTTGGCCGAGTCCTTAATGACCTGCTTGATTTTCATCCATTTGATATTGAGCAGGTTCCAGATGATGCGGTTATCATAGCAAAATCAATGGCTCCAAGTGATACGGTAATTCTCTCTAAGCGACGGATTGCCGGAATTGCCCTCACTGACGGCGGTGTTTCATCTCATGTGGGAATTTTGGCACGCAACTACGGAATTCCAGCCGTTTTTGACATCGAAAACATTCTTGATGAAATCAAAACAGATGCACTTGTCATTGTAGACGGCACTTCGGGCGAAGTAATAGAGTCTCCTGATGGAGTTGCTCTTTCTTATTATCAGAACAAAATCACAAAGGCAAAGGAACATGCCGACAAACTCAAGGTTTTCCGCGACAAGCCTGCAAAAAGTGCAGATGGAGAATCTTTCCAGCTCATGGCAAATATCGGCACGGTAGACGAAGCCCGCGTTGCAATGGAGGAAGGTGCTGACGGAATCGGCTTGTTCCGAACAGAATTCCTTTTTATGAGCGAGGCAAATCACGCGATGGGAGCTGTTCACTCAAAAGTTGCGGCTTTCAGCGAAGAAAATCAATTCAACGCTTACAAACGAGTTCTTGAGACCATGCGTGGAAAGCCTGTTACCATCCGAACTCTTGATGCCGGCGGAGACAAAATAATTTCTTCTCTCGATGTGCAACATTCTTCAAGCGAAGAAAAAAATCCTCTTATGGGCTTGCGGGCAATCCGTCTCACTTTGGCAAATCCCTCTCTTTTGCGTACCCAGCTTCGCGCTCTCTACAGGGCCAGCGTTTTCGGCAATCTCAAAATCATGATTCCTCTTGTTACAAGCGTTGAGCAGGTTGAGGAGGTGCTTGCTTTTGCCGAAAAAGTCCGTGACGAGTTAAAATCCGAGAACATCCCCTTTGACGAAAATGTTCCCATCGGCGTTATGATTGAGACTGCCGCCGCCGCAATGATTTCAGATTGTCTTGCAAAAGTCAGTGACTTTTTCTCAATCGGAACAAACGACCTTACCCAATATACAATCGGTGTAGACCGAGAAAATGCGCTTGTTGCTCCTCTTTACGATGAATTCCATCTCGCGGTTTTGCGTTTGCTCCACAAAACGATTAAAGCCGCCGAAGCCGAAGGAATTCCTGTCTCAGTATGTGGCGAAATGGCCAGCCGCCCCGAAAGCGTCATGGTTCTGGCGGGAATGGGCGTGCGCACTCTCAGTATGAGCCCCAAATTAATCACCAGCGTCAAAGAACTTTTGTCAAAAATGAGCATAGATGAGCTTAAAGCCATTTCCTCAAAAAGACTAAATAGTTTATAATAGAAGAATGGCAAAAGCAAAACGAAAACCAGATTTCTCAAAACCAAAACCCAAAAAGGCTGAACCAAGGGAAATTCAAATCGAAGAAAAATCACTTCCTCCAGAGGACGAAAACGAATCCGATTCAGATGACTGGAACGAGTCAGACACTCACGAAGATTCCACGGAAGAAGCCGCATATAAAAGCGAAGTCAAAAAAGCCGGCTACGACACTTCAAAATATTATGTGAATCTCCCCACGGTTGTAATCGCTGGCCGCCCAAATGTAGGAAAATCAACACTCTTTAACCGTTTCATGCACCGTCGTCTTGCGATTGTCGATCCCACTCCTGGCGTTACCCGCGATCCGGTTGAGGCTATGGCCTTTATCATGGGAAAGCCCGTTCATCTTATCGATACAGGCGGATACAAACTTGACAGAGACCCCACGAGCCGGGAATCCGAAATGGATGAGCTTGTCGTTCAGAAAACCCTGGCCACAATCAAAAGTGCCGACAAAATCCTGCTCTTGCTGGAAGCCGGTAAAATCACTGGCGAAGACGAAGAATTCATTCATCTTTTGCGTCCTTACTGGGAGAAGCTCGTTGTAGCCGTAAATAAATGCGAAGGAGGCCGGGAAGAAGGCGTTTCCTGGAACTATCTACAGTACGGATTCAAGGAATTGCTTTTTATTTCCGCTGACCACGGCGACCACATCACCGACCTTGCAAAAAAAATCACCGCCGACCTTGATTTCTCAAAAGTCGAAGAAGGCGAAAAACCTCAGGAGCCAATCCGAATCGCGATTTTAGGCAAGCCGAACACAGGAAAATCCACTCTCTCAAATCGCCTCACTCACAGCGAAAAATCCATCGTCTCAGACTATGCAGGAACCACCCGCGATGTAGTCGAAGGCAAATTCACTTACGCCGGGCGCAATTTTGAAATCATGGACACGGCAGGAATCCGCCGCAAAAAGAAAGTCCACGAAAATGTAGAATACTATTCGGTAAACCGGGCCATAAAAACCCTGGACAAGTGCGATGTCGTCTTTTTGATGATTGACGCGCAGGAAGGCTTGGCCGACCAGGACAAAAAAATCTGTTCTCTGGCCTACGAGCGGGGCCGGGGAATCATTTTTGTCCTCAACAAGTGGGACACTCAGGACCAGAGCCGGAAGACTCTCCGGGACACCACCGACTACATCAAGACCATGTTCGGTCACATGAACTGGGCTCCGATTCTGCCTCTTTCTGCCCTCAAAGGCGAGGGAATCAAAGACTTGCTTAACAAGGCAATCGAACTCTACGGCCAGCTCACCCGCAAAGTGGAGACATCAGCCCTTAACAAGGCCCTTGCCGACTGGCTTTTCCATTATCCGCCGCCAGCCAGCAAAGCGATTCACTTCAAAATCCGTTACATGACCCAGACCAGCACAAATCCCGTCTCATTCCGCATTTTCTGCACCAGCCCGGACAATGTGCCCGAAAGTTATGTTACCTATCTCAAAAACTCAATCCGAAAAGACTTGGGCTTCGACCAAATCCCGGTAGAACTGAACATGAAAGCAAGCCGCAAACGCTGGGAAAACAGATTTGACGGAGAAAGCCAGTGACCTACACAATCGGAGAAGTTGAGGAACTGACTGGCATCAAGCAGAATATTCTCAGGTATTGGGAAACGGTTATTCCCGGCTTTGCCCCCCGCAAAGATTTAGGTGGCCGCCGTGTCTACACCGAGCGGGATTTTGAAATCGTTCTCCGCCTCAAGCACTTGATTTATGAGCGAAAATTCACGATTGAGGGCGCGCGAAAGGAAATTCTCCACGAAAGTCAGGCCTACGAAAACAACGCCGAAGCCATGAACGCAATCAGAGAACTCCGCACGGAACTCACTCAGCTTTATTTTGAAATCAAAAAGGGAAAAAAATGAACGAGACAAAGCCAAAAATCGACCGAAAACGCAGTCACGCACACCGAAGAGAATTTACTGAACGCAAAAAGGCCGCCTCTATCCGACGAGAGATGTTCGCAGAAAGCGCAATTCCCGAAGAAAGCCGCGAAATCATCGAAAAATTTGACGAAATCGTCGCCAGCGTGCGAAATTTAAGCGGAAAGCAAAAGGTCGCCCTTTACGGCCATGTCAAAAATCTTTCCCACCAGCTCACTGACGAACGCTCTTCCCGCCGCCTTGGCTACATGAACGAAGCCGCCTCAATCAGCGCCTACATCAGCTATTTCATGTGGTGGAATCTCGTCCGCATGACCCGGCTTTTCGCAAATTTGCCCAAAACAGCCTTTGAATCTCTCGTAAAATCAGAAAAACCGGTCGCCCTGGATGTGGGAAGCGGCACTCTCACCGTGGTCATAGCCCTCTGGCTTGCCCGACCGGAACTCCGAAGCAAAAAAATCAGCTGGTACTGCCTTGATTTGAGCCAGACAGCCCTTGCCGCCGGTGAAGATTTGTACTACGCAATCGCGGCAAAAACGATAAAAGATACAGAAGGGGAAAGCCTTCCCCTCGCTCCAATACCACTCACTACGCGGAAAAGACCTGAGCAAGCTCGGTCACTTCCTCTCCGTTCTGGTATTTCCGCTACCCCTTCTCCTGGGGCGGCGCCCCAAGCCCCCCTTGACCCATGGAACATTATCCGCGTAAAAGGTGCGCTGGGAACGAGCATCAAAGAAAAAGCCGATTTTATCTCCTGTGCCAATGTATTCAACGAAATCATACAGCACAATGAACAGCCAACAGATTTTCTCGCCAAAAAATACACTGGAGAACTGCTTTCATATCTTAAAGACGGTGAGTCCTCAGTGCTGCTCGTGGAGCCGGGCGATCCTCACTCAGCCCGCTTTCTCTCACTTATGAGAGACTCACTCATCCGAAAAGATTTTACGCCGATTGCCCCCTGCCCCCATGCAGAAAACTGTCCGATGGCAGGCCGCACTAACGGAAGAACCACAAACGCCCAGGGCAAGAACGCAAAATGGTGCAATTTCGCCTTTGAAACAGAAAGCGCTCCCAGCCGTCTGCTCAAATTTTCAGAAAAAGCGGGCCTTGCAAAAGAGAGGGCTTCCCTGTCTTTCATCATCTCAAAAAAATCCGCCCTTGCCCGTAAATCCGAACGCCATCGTCAATCTGAACTTGATTCAGATTCTCCCGCTCAGAAGACCTTTATCCGCATCGCCTCGGACTTTATCCGCCTGCCGGAGCTTCACAAATCAGGCTACTATGCCTGTAGCGAATACGGCCTGCTTCTGGCAATAGACGAAAGTCACATTCAGCCAAAAAACGGCGAGCTTCTGCAAATAAAAAGCCCCGGAAATCTTGACGAAATCGACAAAAAATCCGGGGCAATAATAGTAAAAATCTAATAATTTTTTTATACTTTCACTGTTACGATTATATTTCTACAGTGTTTTCATAGTAAAAAGTAAAAAGAGGAAATTCATGAAAAAACTTTCACATTATGTCTTGGCAGCTTTTTTTGTAACGATGATTTTTTCATCATGCGGAAGCACAAAAATTGCCCTGCAAGAAAATGCCCCCATTGCTCTCATCTCAATCGTAGGAAATTCCTATATTCCATGGGTGGTCGAAGAAAATTCCAGCTCTGATGAAGAAGAAGGTGATTCAGAAGGCATTATTAACGGTCTTATCAATAAAGTCGCAGGCTCAAACAATCCTGAAGTCTTAACTGCTGTTGATCGTCTTGATTATGCGGAAGAAAGTTTCAGAAGCATTGTTACCGAACTTACGGGTGCAGAAGTCCTTGACAAAGAAGATGTCTTAAATTGCGAAACTTACAAAATCCTTCCTGCTAGTTTTTATAACACGCTCTCTTCAACAGTGCGGGCTACAAAATTCAAAGACTTTTCGACCCTCGGAGCAAAAAAAGCACGGTATCTCATGGACAGTCTCGGTGCAAAATCTCTCGTAATGCTTGAATTCACCTTCAAAAAAGAAAAGATTGATTCTGGAAAATACAATCAGAATTGTGGCGGTGTCGTTACAATGAAAGTTAAAGTTTTGAATGAAAGGGGAAGCGAGGCAATCAACAAGACTTATGTTGCAAAGACTTTAACTACTGTTCGACGCTATGGCTCAGAATATGATAAAGATGCTTTTGTCCAGCTTTTTTATGACGCAATCGACAGTGTAATTCGTCAGTTTGTCGTTGAATACATGGGTGACGGTGTTTCGGCAGTCGAGAATATTGCTGAAGAAAAGAGCGTACAGGGAACAAAAATTGCACTCCCTGCCCGCCGTGCAAGTAAAAGTGAAAGCACAAATGAAAGCGAAGCATCAAATGTTGTTGACGCAAAAGTCGAGGCTGCTGTTACTCTCGTAAAAAAATACAAGGTAAGCCCAGAAGAAGCGGCAAAAGATATGGATGCTCCGTTAGAAAAAGTTTTGGAAGCACTTAAAGAGAATTAATTCTTTTCAGATGACGCTTCATCGTTCCCCATGCAACATTAAGTTCCCTTGCAAGGGAGCCAATCGTGCGCCCGTTCCTGAACTGTGCTTTTATGTATTCATCGTGTGTGGAAAGTTTATAGTTTGTCGCCTTTCTTCCTAAATGGCGTCCTATATGCTTTCCTTCAGCACGGACTCTCGCCAGCCCCTGTTTTGTTCTTTCAGAAATAAGTTTTCGCTCAATTTCTGCCGACAAGCCAAAGGCAAATGCAAGGACTTTCGACTGAATATCGTCTCCCAAGCGGAAATTATCTTTTATCGTCCAGACTTTTATATCTCGTTCTAGAAAATACTGCAAAATATTCATAATCATGATTAGCGAGCGGCCAAAACGGGAAATTTCTGTGCAAATGATAATGTCTCCGCTTTTACATTTCTTCATCAGTTCTTTGCCTAATTTTCTGAATTCAGGCTCTTTTGTCCCACTGATTTTTTCCTCAATCCATTCATCAATACTTAACTTATTTTTTCTTGCAAATTTTTTAATCTCAAGCTGCTGATTTTCAAGATTCTGATGAACTGTTGAGACTCGAATATAACCGTAAATCATAAAACCTCCTGCATTTCAAATACTTAAAAATGCGAGTTTAATTTTATTCAAAATTATGTTTTTCGTGATAGAATAGAAACGAGGAGAAATTATGGCAAAGAAAAGCGAAGGAAAAAAGACGAAAAAATCAGAAAATAAAATTTCCGTGCAGGCAAAAACTCAGGCCCAGAAGACCGAATGGTTTGAAAAAGAAGATTTCTGGAACAATTACGCTCCCATTATGTTTGACGCGGCCCGCTGGGCAGAAGCCCCCACTGTGGCAGAAAGCGTCTGCAAAATCGCCGGGCTTGGAAAAGGCGCGAAGATTCTGGACGCAGGTTGCGGGCCTGGACGAATCGCCGTGGAACTTGCCAGCCGGGGCCTTGAAGTCACAGGCGTTGATTTGATTCAGAGCGAGCTTGACGCGGCGGCAGAATCTGCCAGTGCAGAGGGCGTTGACCTGGAGCTGATAAAGGCCGACCTGCGCACATTCAAAAGCGAAAAAAAATTTGACTGCGCCATAAATTTGTACACATCATTCGGCTATTGTGACACCATTGAAGAGGATGTGCAGATTCTCAAGTCGATTTTCAACTCCGTGCGCGATGGCGGATTTTTCATTCTGGAGAACATCAGCCGGGAAATCGCCATCAAAGACTTTACCGAAGGTGAGTGGTTTGAGAGGGCAGGAAAGACTGTCCTCACCGATTTTTCCGTGGTTGGAGCATGGGAAGGCCTGCGCTCAAGATGGATTTTAATCGACAATGAGACCGGCGAGCGCATTGAGCACGAATTTATCCAGCGGCTCTACAGCGCCATTGAGCTGAAGCGGGTCATGATAGGAATCGGCTTTAAATCCGTGGAAATCTACGGCGACTTTGACTTTTCGCCCTACAATCAGAACGCAAGAACCATGGTCATTGTAGCGAGAAAGTAGGTGAGGCAATCCGCCACAAACAAAAAATTGCCCGACAAGGCGAGTATTTTCGCATCATCGGGCAATTATGAATTGCCTTACACCGCCGTAGTTGCCGGCACTGCGTTCTTTGCGTCAATGGGGTCGTCGTCCACGAACTGAGCGCCGCCGCTTGCGTACTGGATGATTGGCTCAACTTCGCCTTTTTTCGTCCAGATTTTGCCGTTGGGAAGCTCATCGGGGTTTTTGCCGATTGGTGCGTTAGAGAGCAGAAGCTTGAGTCGGTTAAGCTGGTTGACTTCGCTTGCGCCCGGATCGTAGTCGATTGCGCTGATGTTGGATTCGGGGAATCTTCGTCGCAACTCTTTAATCATGCCCTTGCCTGTGATGTGGTTCGGCAGACAGGCAAAAGGCTGGACGCAGGCTACGCTTGGCGCGCCAGAGTGAATCAACTCTACCATTTCGGCCGTAAGGAACCAGCCTTCGCCTGAGATGTTTCCGGTCTGGATGATTCCTTCCACGCTCTTCATCATGTCCCAGATTGAGCTTGGCGGATCGAACCTTCGGCTCTTGCGCAGGCATTTTTTCATGTAGTTGCGGTACAATTCCAAAGCCCAGACGAAAATCTTTGCGTTTCGCTCTTCTGATTTCGGGAAGGCAAGTTCTCTTGTGCGGAAAACGCCGTCACTGAATGTGTAGAAGAGGAAGTCCATCAAATCAGGCATGACGCACTCCGCGCCCTCTTTTTCGATTACATTCACCATGTCGTTGTTTGCGGTCGGATGGAATTTTACGAGAATCTCGCCGACAACGCCAACTCGCGGCTTTTTAATCGGAAGAATGGGCAAACGGTCGAAGTCACGCACGATTCCGCGGATAAGCCTTCTGTATTTGAAAATCGAATTTGATTTGAGCATTTCTTCGGCTTTTGCGTTCCATTTTTCGTAGAGACGGTTTGCGCTTCCTGGCTCGGCTTCGTAAGGTCTGACACGGTAAAGCACCCGCATGAGAAGATCACCAAGGAAAGCGGCCATCATTGCCTTGTGAACCATGCCCGGCGTGAAAGTGAAGCCAGGGTTCTTTTCCATGCCCAAAGCGTTGAGCGAAATGACAGGAACATGACTCCAGCCCGCGTCGTTCAATGCCCGTCGGATAAAGCCGATGTAGTTTGTCGCACGGCAGCCACCGCCAGTCTGTGAGATGATAACAGCCGTTTTGTTGATGTCGTATTTTCCTGATTCAAGGGCTTCGATAAGCTGACCCGTGACCAAAATTGAAGGATAGCAGGCATCGTTGTTGACGAATTTAAGTCCCGCATCCACGGCTTTTGGATCAACTGAGTCCAAAACGACAAAGTTGAAGCCAGAATATTGGAAAGCCTTCTGCAGCAAGCGGAAGTGAATCGGCGACATCTGCGGACAGAGAATCGTGTATTCGTGCTTCATTTCTTCTGTGAAAATCACTCGCTGATAAGCCGCGCTCTTTGTGGTAAGCTTCTTTCGGTTTCGCTGGCGGGCTTTGACTGCCGCAATGAGTGAGCGGATTCGGATTCGCACCGCACCCAGGTTGCTTCCTTCGTCAATCTTGATGAGGGTGTACATGCGGCTCTTTGACTTCATGATTTCATCAACCTGATCGGCTGTAACGGCATCGAGACCGCATCCGAATGAAGTGAGCTGAACAAGCTCCAGATTCGGCATTCCCGAAACGAAATTTGCCGCACGGTAGAGTCGGTTATGATAAGTCCACTGGTCAATAATGCGCAAAGGTCGCTCGATTGAGCCCAAGTGAGCTACAGAATCTTCTGTGAAGACCGCAAGCCCCAGTCCGTGAATCATTTCCGGGATACCGTGGTTAATCTCAGGGTCGAGGTGGTAGGGGCGGCCAGCCAAGACAATGCCGTTTCCGCCAGTGACTACCAGCTGTTCCAGAGCCTCTTCGGCGGCACGCTGGGTGTCAATCTTAAACTGCTCCTGCTCCTTCCAGCCCTCATCGACAGCCGAGTAAACAGCTTCTTTTGTGAGAGTCGGGAAGTGCTTGTGAAGTTCCTCATACATTCGCTCACGCAGGCGTGGCAAATCGTAAATCGGAAGGAATGGATTCATAAAGAGCAAATCGCTTGCTTCTTCGATAGAGTCAAGATTGTGCTTTAAGACTTCAGGATATGATGTGACGACCGGACAGTTGTAGTGGTTGCCCGCGCCCTTGTCCTCAATTTTTTCGTATGGAACACAAGGATAGAAGATGAATTTGCAGCCCATTTTGAGCAAGGATTCCATGTGACCATGTGAGATTTTTGCCGGGTAACAGACCGACTCAGACGGAATCGAATCAATTCCCCGCTCGTAAATCATGCGGCTGGAACGAGGTGATGTTTTGACCTGGAAGCCGAGTTTTGTAAAGATTGTAAACCAAAGCGGGTAATTCTCGTACATGTTGAGAACGCGAGGAATTCCCACGCTTCCCATTGGAGCCTCTTCCGGGCGGAGAGGAACATAGTGGTTGAAAAGGCGTTTGTACTTCCAGTCGAAGAGGTTTGGAAGCTCGTAGCCGGTGTCTTCAACGCCGGTATTGCTTTTGTTTGAGCCGTCAACGGTCTTGGCGTTTTCGTCTTTGAGCTGGTGTCGTTCCAGGCCCTTTTCACAGCGGTTTCCAGTGATGAACTGGCGTTTTTGCCCGCCTGTAGTGAATGTGTTAATAGTAAGAAGACAGTTGTTCTGACAGCCGCCGCAGCGAGTGAGCTCCAAATCGACTTTGAACTGCTCCAGCTGCTCCAAAGTCGCAATGTTTGAGACGATTTTCGGCGGAATCCAGCCCTTTTCCTGACCTGGTTTTGGAGCCGTAAGGTCGCACCACTGATCGTATGCGATAAGGGCAGAGCCGTAAGCGCCCATAAGGCCTGCAACATCCGGGCGGAATACATTGACCCCGGCGATTTTTTCGAATGCACGAAGAACAGCGTCGTTATAGAAAGTGCCGCCCTGAACTACGACTTTAGTTCCGATTTCGCTCGCGCGGCGGAGTTTGATTACTTTGAAAAGAGCGTTTTTGATTACTGAATAAGAAAGACCTGCCGAAATATCGTCAATTGTAGCGCCTTCTTTTTGAGCCTGCTTTACGCGGCTATTCATGAAGACGGTACAGCGAGAACCCAAATCGACCGGCTTTTTGGCAAGAAGGGCGCGTTTTGAGAATTCCCGGATGTCAAGGTTCATTGAATTTGCGAAGTTTGCTAGGAATGAGCCACAGCCGGCAGAGCAAGCCTCGTTGAGCTGAATGGAAGTGATTGCCCCATCCTTCATGCGAAGACATTTCATGTCCTGACCGCCGATGTCCAGAAGGAATTCAACGCCCGGAACAAAGAATTCGGCGGCGCGGTAGTGTGTGATTGTCTCGACTTCACCGGCATCAACGCCAAGTGCCGCCTGGAAAAGAGCCTCGCCGTAGCCAGTTGAGACGGCGCGGGCAATGTAACAGTCTTTCGGAAGGATTTTGTACAAGTCTTTGAGAACCCGTACTGCCAAATCTACAGGATTTCCTGCGTTTACATCGTAGAAATCCCACAAGATTTCGCCTTTTTTGTTGACCAAAACTGCCTTTGTGGTGGTTGAGCCAGCATCAAGACCTAAGAAAAGAGGGCCATGCTCGGCATTCAAATCGCCCCGTTTTGCCTTGTCCTCGCCGTGGCGGGCGCGGAATTTTGCCAAATCTTCTTCATCGACGAAAAGTGGCTCCAGTCGCTGAACTTCGCTGAGTTCCGCTCCCTCAAGATTTTTGAGCGAGTCACGGAATTCCGCAATCGTGGGAAATCGTTTTTGCATTGAAGAAGAAAGGGGATTGCAGACCTTTTCGGCAGAATATGCAGAACCTGCCGCAACGAAAAGCTGGCTGTCTTCAGGAACGATGATTTCATCATCTTTGAGTTTGAGCGTTTCGATAAAGCGCACTCTCAGCTGGTCAAGGAAGTGGAGCGGGCCGCCCAAGAAAGCGACATGACCTTTAATCGGCTTACCGCAGGCAAGACCTGAAATCGTCTGATTGACTACGGCCTGAAAAATAGAAGCCGCAATGTCTTCGCGGCGGGCACCCTCGTTAATGAGAGGCTGAACGTCTGTTTTTGCGAATACGCCGCAGCGGGCCGCGATAGGATAAATCTGCTTGCAGCCGGCAGCCAATTTATTGAGGCCTGGAGCGTCTGTTTCCAAAAGGGCGGCCATCTGGTCGATGAAGGCACCCGTACCGCCGGCACAAGTTCCGTTCATGCGCTGCTCAACGCCACCAGTGAAATATGTGATTTTTGCGTCCTCACCGCCAAGCTCAATTACTACATCAGTCTGGGGAATAAGCTTACGGACGGCTGTGGTAGCCGCGACGACTTCCTGAATGAAAGGAATGTTGAGCCACTGAGAGACAGAGAGCCCGCCAGAACCAGTGACTTTTACGGAAACAGTATGCTTTTCGCCCAAAGACACGACTTTTTCGATTTCGTTCAGCGCTTTTGTGACAACAGTAATAATCGTGTTGCGTATATCGGCGCGGTGTCGCTGGTAGTCACCGTAAATCATCTTGTCATTTTCGTCGAGACAGACAACCTTGACTGTTGTAGAGCCGACATCAATACCAATACGAACCGGTGTAACTGCTGGAGTAAATACTGTATTTGCTGTTTCCATTAGAATCCTCTTATTGAATAAACTACAAAAAGTGTAGATTATCATTTTATCCTTTTAATAAGAAGATTTCAACCGTACTTTTTTTACACTATTTTGTCTGAAGGACTATTCTAATCCGGTCTCCTGGAACAGGGTGGTAATACTGTGGGGCTGGAGAGCCTTCTTTTGTCTGTGGTAAAATTTGTTTGACAATGTAATCACCATTAACATTGGCAATAGTTCCGTCAGCAACATGTTTGCTTCCATTTAAAATCTGTACGGGAAGTTCAGTGTCTTGATTGATTTTGTACTTGCTTGCATTTGCAACATAAACCGAAAACTCAGGAGCCTTGCTTGTGCTAAGAATAATGCCGTCCGTGCCGTTTATGAGAGATTGTTCTGCGATTGTTTCAAAAGCATTTAAATCTGACTGGATTTTTGCCCCGCTTTCGGCAAGAGATGTTGCGATTCTGTAAGACTGATGCATCATTGCAGGGACATAATCTTTGATGGAATTCTCCATTGGAATCGGTTTGAAACGGTAGGCAATCGTTCGGAGTTCCGTGAGTTCTTTATTACTGTTTCGGACAGCTTCTGAAAATGAAGAATCAGGTGCGATGGTCGTGTAAGATTCTTCGTTGAATGAAAGATTTTCGACTGATTTCCAAAGGGCAGAACTTGCAAGCTGATTTTGAATACCTGTGTCGAGAATGATTTTATTCTGTTCGTTGCTTTCTTCACGGGCTTTTGGATCAAGAAGATTGATTTTTGCCTGATAGATATCTCTTACTTCTTCGACGGCCTTTCTTTGATCCTCGGCGGCTTTTATCTGTTGTGCGAGAAGCTGAGAGCGGAGTTCAGAAATCTTCTTTTCGTATCGCTCTTCCTGACTTTTCATTTCCATATCGTGGAGTTGTTTTGTTGAGTCAATTGAAGATTCAGCGTCTTTTGCGCGGGAAAGTTTGTCTGAATCGTATGAACTGACCTGTGACTGGAATTTTTTGATATCAGCTTCTGCTTTAGCGATTTTTTCATCGTATTCTTTGTGGATTTTTTGGACAGCCACATTGTATTCAGCTTCAATTTTGTTTTTTCTTTCGGAAATTGATTTTTTTGTTGCTACAGTTGAAACTGATTCCAATGTAAACAAATCCATCTTTCGTTTTTGCTCTGCCTGATTCAATTCGTCTGAAAGATTCTGCTCTAATGTTTTTTTGTTTTTGACTGCATTTTCGTATGATGTCTTAACTCTTCCAGCAGAACTGAGCAATGAGCGCAAGTTCAAATCATCAAAAGAATCTATGTTGATTGCGATTTTGTGGTTTGATGTTGAAACAAGGGCGATTGTGGTTATAGTTCCCACTGTAACAATAAAAAAGCAGACGGCAAGCAAAATCCATACAAAAGGCTTTTTCTGTTTAGCCGTTTTAGCGTATTCTTCAACAAGATTGTAAGTGACTACACTTTCGTTGTTCTGAGATTTTAATTCATCTCCCAAAAAGAGCGCGACTTCTTTGTGAGTCAAATTTGAATCGATTGGATTTACTTCGTCTGCATTGTCCATATTCCGCTCCAGTTTTTAGGCGCACTGCCACTTCCGATTCTCTCCAAGAATACCTGCGCCGCTTCAATTTCGCATTTTTTGAATTCAGTGCGGGCTGAGTCCCAGTCGCCTTTGTAATATGCTTGAAGTGCCTTTTCGTAGATTTCGAATTTTTCTTCTCCGCTTTGCCGTTCCGTGTCCATGGGGAAATAAATTTTTTTGCCTTCGGTTTTGCCCTTGACCTGAACAGTGTCGATTTCGAAAAACTTGTATTTTGTGATTCCTGCCTGCTCGATTTCGTCTTTAATGTAGCCCGAAACGATAACTGGAAGTTTGTAGATTCTCGTTAAGCCTTCCAGACGGCTGGCTGAGTTTACATTGTCGCCGATTACGGTGTTTGTCATGTGCTCGTCTGAACCGATGTTTCCGTAGAATACATTACCGCCGTCGATACCAACGCCGATGTCGATTAAAACAGCCTGATAGATTCGCTCTTCTGCCTCGGTGAGAGCGCGTCCTTGCTCGATTTGTGAGCGTCGTTCTACCATTTTAGAGCGAAGTTCGGCCGTGACTCTCGTAATTTCCCATGCGGCGGTGAGGGCATCCAGTGATTTGTTTTTGGAAGTTTGAGTGCCGTAAATCGCAAGGATTGCGTCGCCGATAATTGAGCCGATGACGCCTGAATTGTCGTGTACTTTTTTGATTACCTTGTCGTAATGGACATTGAGCAAGTCGATGATGTCGTTGCCCAAAGTTTCGGTGCGGTAGGTGAAGCTCTTTATGTCCGAGAAAAGCATGACCAGATTGCGCTGGCTTCCTTCGAGACGAATCTGATGTTCTTTGTAGGCCTTTGCGACGACATCTTTCGAAGCGAATTTTTGGAAAATGCCGAGCAAGTTGTTGATTGTGGAAGAAAGTGAGTTGAAACTTGCCGCCAGATAAGTGACATCATCGTTAGGAGAATCTGACAAATCAATGGTAGAAAGTTTTTGTTTTTCCTGCATTTCGTACAAATCGGCGGTGATTTTGTGAACATTGAGAAGAATTTTCTTGAACATGAAAATGCCGGCAATCAAAAATCCTGCAACGATAAAAACGATAACAAGAGAGATGATGCCGAAAAGCGTGTTGTTTGAGCGCATTGTATCTGAGCGGAGCTCTGCACGAACAAAGTAGCAATCCCAGTCATCTTGATATTTGTATACGCCGTAATACTGCCCCAAGTCCGAGATAAAAAGAATCGAACCGTCCGTGATTCCTTCTTCCAGATGCTGATTCATAATTTGAAGAGCCTGGGAGTCTGAAAATTCAGTTGAAAGCTCATTTAGGGCGGGCGTGTCTTTTTCAGATTTTTCTTTTTGCTCTTGGGGAAGGGGAGTTGCCGAGGCGCAGAATAAAATTTCCCCGTTTTTGTCGAAAGCTACGGCGATACTGTTGGGAAACTCAAATCCCCGCTTTGCTGTGTTGGAAATTGCGGCTACAGACTCATCTCTCTTTCCAGTGAATGTCAAAATTTGATATTGATTTCCAGCCGCCGTGTAAATGTCCTTCAGCTGATTTATCATTATCGTGTTGTTTAAGTTGATGATTTGCCTTCTTGAAAGATGAGAATTGACGAAATTTGTAGAAAAATTTGACAATAGGAGCAATGAAACGAAGATAACCAGAAGCTTTAACGAAATAGGAATAATGCTGGTTGAGCCAACTTTTTGAAAAGGACTTTTCTTCATAAGATTTATTTCCTTAGAACTATTATAGATTAAAATTTATTTTCTCCGCAAGATTTCGCCATGATTTTTATAGAAGATTTCTTTATCGGAATACATGGCTTCGTCGGCTATATGCATTGTGCGGCGGAGTTTTTTGCCTTCTTCGTTCCATGCGTAGCCCACCGCAAGGCAGACTTCCGAGCCATAGCAGGAGACTTCCTTGAGAGAATTCACTTTTTTGATAAAATCTTCTTCCTGACAGGCAGGCACAATGACCACGAATTCATCGCCGCCGGAACGGTAAATCTCGTCTTTCCAGAAAATTTCCTTGAGCAGATCCGCCGCGGCTTTTAAAAGCACATCGCCAGAATCGTGACCGTTCTCGTCGTTCATCTGCTTGAGTCCGTTTACATCAGCGAAAACAATTCCGAAGGGGTGGGGAATTTCCTCTTCGCCGCGGACAAATGCGTCAACCCGCTGGTTCATGGCGTTTCGGTTTTTGACCCCGGTAAGCAAGTCAGTGTTGCTTAAGAATTCCAGTTTTTGCATCATGAGATGATTTGATATTTCCGCAGAAAGGAAAAATGCCGTGAGTTCTATAAGTTCTTTTAGCTCGATTGTTTTGCTTGTATCGTAATTCGTGACAAAAAGATAGCCAAGTGTCTTTCGCTCCTGAAGAAGCGGGTAGAGAATTACGCTCTCAACATGGGATTTTTTGAGGGAGTAGGCCCAGCGGGGATTTATTTCTGCCAGCCGTTCCATGTCTTCTTCGTCTTTTATGATGATTCCGTTACTCTTGCCGATTGTCTTTTCCCAGGAGAGGACTATATCGTAGGTGAGCAAATCGCTGAAATCCGCAACCTTGGCCGCATCATTCTTGAATTTTTCGCAGAGGACTTCGTATTTGCGCTTGTCTTTATTTAATAGAAGAATCGTGCCACAAAATGCATCGGATTGTTTTTGAATGTCGCTGATGACGGAAAGAATACTGGCCTGAAAATCCTCGCTGCCCCGAAGGTTTATGCAATTTTTGATGACAGCCTGTGCTGTAGTCATGGAAACATCGGTCATTCGATCCGTTTCGGCTTTCCTTGTGGATTCATAGAAAAAGGCGCAGTAATTAAGCCCGGAATCTTCACAACTAAGGGGGATAAAAGTGATGTCAGACCAGCAGTTAAGTCCTTTTGTGGGAACATAGGCATGCAATCGCTGTTTAAGGATAGCCGAGCGGTAGCAGAAGTCCTCGAATTTGGTGTCTTTTGGAACAAGGTCGGAATACAGCATGTCATCGTGGTAGCGGGCAATACCCATTGCCTCTTTGTAGATGTCATTTGCACGGACAATCCGGATTTTTCCGTAGTGACGGCTTGAAAGACGCTCAATTGAAAGAACGGCACACGGCATGGCGAATGTATTAACGAATCCTTGAAAATCCATAGACTTTCATTGTAAGGCAGGATTCTTAAATTCGCAAATTTAAATGAGATTCACAAAGAAGGGGAGAATCACCACCGTAAGGACACCGCAGACTGCAATGGAAAGGCCGCTCATGGCTCCCTGAATCTCGCCCATTTCCAAAGCTTTTGCCGTTCCCATGGCGTGCCCGCTCGTTCCACAGGCGACACCTTGAGCGACCGGCTCAGAAATCCTGAAAATCTTGCAGAAAATCGCGCCGAAAATATTTGCCATGTTGCCAGCAATGGTGATTAAGAGAATGGTGACTGACTCAATGCCGCCGTTCTGGTTTGAGAGGGCAATTCCGATGGGAGTGGTGATTGACTTAGGCAGGATAGAGACATATTCCTGATTGTTGATTTTGAAAAGATAGCAGCAGGCGAAAATGAAGAAAGCGTTTGCCAGAATTCCCGCAATGATTCCGAGGAGTATGGCGAGGGCATTTTCCTTGAGTTTGGAAAATTGCCGGTAAAGGGGAATCGCCAGGGCGACCGTGCATGGGGTCATAAGATAATAGATAAAATTTGCCCCTTTAAGGTATTTTTCGTAGGGGATTTTAAGCACGATGAGAATCGTAATGACAAAGGCGCAGGAAACCAAAAGTGGCGCGAGGAGGAAAAATTTAGTTTTTTTGTAAATGATAGTCGCAATCCAGTAGCAGACCAAAGAAACGCAAAGCCCGAAAGATACTGAATTAGAAAGAAAGTCAGTGATTTCTGTCATAAAGTGCCTTTTTGATTCGAATCACCAGTTGGGTTACATGACCGGCGGCAAAGAAGACGGCGATTGTACTTCCCACGCCGATAATCGTGAACTGGAGCCAGTGTACTTTGAGAATTGGCCAGGCGAGAATTAGCCCCACCGTTGAGGGAATGAACAAAAGTGGCATGATTCCCAAAAGACCGTCAGAAATTTCTTCCACGGCATCCAGGGGCATGATTTTTGTCTGCAAGGCCGTAAACATGAGCACAAGCCCGTAAATGCTGGCAGGAACTGGCAGCGGAATGAGACGATGCAAAATCTCACCGATAAAGCAAACGGTGACTAAAATGCAGAATTGCTTGATGAATTTCATTCTTTGCCCGTCCAGCAGTAGGTGCAGAGCTTGCAGTGGTCAAGGCCGGTGGAGTCCAGCATGTCGTCAAGGCGGTGGAAGCGGAGCGTGGTGAAGTGGAGCTGCTTTCGGATTTCTTCCTGCATTTTTGCGTATTCGGGAGTATCCGGGTCGCAGTATTTCTGCAAGGTTTCCATGCTCACATTTTCGCCCTCAAACTGTTTTACCACTCGGCGGGCAATTAAGTCCATCTCGCTTTTTGAGCGGGAGAAGTTCAGGTATTTACAGCCGAACATGATTGGCGGACAAGCCGGGCGAACATGAACTTCCTTCGCCCCGGACTGGTACAAAAAGTCAGTGGTTTCCCGCAGCTGGGTTCCCCGAACGATAGAGTCGTCAATCAAAAGAATGCTCTTGTCCTTAATCAGCTGCTGAACCGGGATAAGCTTCATGTGGGCGATTAAGTTTCGCTGCTCCTGATTCGTTGGCATGAAACTTCGTGGCCATGTGGGCGTGTATTTGATGAAGGGGCGGGTGAAAGGAATTCCCGCTTCGTTTGCATAACCTACCGCGTGGGCAGTGCCTGAGTCAGGAACACCAGCCGCACAGTCCGGGTGAATGTTGTCGTCTTTGTCACGCATTGCAAGGTATTTTCCGCAGTTGTAGCGCATTGCCTCAACATTTACGCCTTCGTAGCAGGCTGTGGGGTAGCCGTAGTAAATCCAGAGGAAGGTACAGATTTTCATTTCTTTTTGAGGCTTCTGCAAGACTTCGTAGCGGTCGGCCGTTACATAGACGATTTCTGCCGGCCCCAGCTCGTGCAAGTCCTGATATCCCAAATTGATGTAGGCAAAACTTTCAAATGAGAGACAGTGGGCAAGAATTGAGCCTTTCGCGTCTTTTTTGATGCCGATTTGAAGGGGGGTACGACCCATTTTGTCGCGGGCGCCGTAAATTCCTTCGGGTGTGGCTACCAGCATGGTGATTGAGCCTTGAATTTTTGACTGAACATACTGGATTCCTTCGAGAATTGACTTTTGCGTGTTGATCATGGCAAGAATCAATTCAGTCTGGTTTATTTCACCGCCACTCATTTCAAGGAAAGCGCCGCCGTTATCCATAAGCTCTTTTACAAGTTCGTCTTTGTTGGTGACGATTCCCACGGTGGTGACGGCAAAACGACCCAAGTGTGAGCGGGCAAGGAGGGGCTGGGGCTCGTAGTCGGAAATACAGCCGATTCCCACTTTTCCTTTCATTTCTTCGATGTCGCTTTCAAATTTTGTCCTGAAGGGAGAGTTCTGAATATTGTGAATCGCCCTCTGGAATCGCTCGTCCTGTCGCCAGACGGCAAGACCTCCGCGCCGGGTTCCCAAGTGAGAGTGGTAGTCCACGCCGAAAAACAAATCCAACGAACAATCGTCTTTTGAAACAACACCGAAAATGCCGCCCATTTTTTTGTACCCCTTTATTTATAAATTAGAAAGTATGTGTCATATAAAGACCTGTTGACCAGCAGTTTCGAGTTACATGGTCAAAGGCTTCCCGATTCTCAAAATCAAAGTATGCTGCGAATGAAGTCTGTTTTGTGTATTCGAAAGTGATTTCTGGTCTTACATTGAAAATGTGACCTCCGTTCCAGTCTTTTGTTGAATCGTAGTCATCCCAGCGTTTGTCTTTTGAACCCATTGCGAATGAGCCCCATACATTGAAGCCGATTTTGTCAGTGAATTCCATTGAGAGAGTACCGCCAGTGTACCATGCGAAGGTGTAATTTGAGTTCTCGAAGAGGTTCACGCCCAATTCAGGACGGATTCTGAGCTCAGTGTTTGGAATTGTGAATGAGATTGCAGCTCCAGTTCCGTAAGCCTGATCATCATCTTCTTTTGTGAAGAGTGAGTCAGCGGCGAAATAAAGGTCAAGGATGAAGAAATCCATGCCCAAGGTTGCGCCAGAATAGAAGTTTGAGCCGTCATCGAATGCGCCCTCGATTGCCGCAGCTATAGAAAGCCATTTTACCGGAGCGAATTGAGCGCCAAAGTTAGATACAGGGTCATCGGTGTTGAAGCCGTTTGGAATAGCCGCACCGAGTTCGAGAGTCATGTCGCCTTCTTTCTTGTAGCGCACGCCCACAGCCCTTTTTGCATATTTGTTTGCGTAAGGAACGAAACCGACGACATCAGCACTGCCTGGTCTGTCCACATGGAATAGGTAAGAACCGACTGTCTCGGAAGAAGTCTGAGCCCTTACGCCAGCCCGGTCGTCATAAGCAGTTGAGAAACCGCCCTGACGAACGTGTGCGTCAGGCTCCCAAAGCCAGCTTCCGTATCTTGGGGCGGGGCCAACCTGCCAGTTGAGCTTTGTTCCAACGCCAGCCTCAAACTCTTTTGTGAAATGATAAAGAACATTTACATAGTATGAGTCTTGAAGAGTGTTTGAGACATTGGCCTGATCAGAATAGTTCAGCCAGTCTGGATGGTCAGTAGCTGCTTTATCAGTGGCTGAAATTTTTGAATCAATCTTATTTTGTCCTGCCCAAGTACCGTTGTTCCAGTTACGGATTCCGTATTTGATTGAAAGAGGATTGAGGTTCGATGTGCCGAAAGTGAAATAATCTACATCGCCGTTGTTCTTGTAATTTGCGAGAAAACTCCAGTTGAGCATACCCTCTACAGTGAACTTGCCACGGTCAAAACGAGCCTGAAATGTATCTGTGAAGCCGTAAATCGTCGGGTCTCCGTCGATTGGTGAGCCGATTCCTGACCATGCAGTGTTTTTCATTTGTTCAGACTGCAAGACCTGCGCGCTTAGTCCTGTGACCATAAGAATTGAAGTTACGAAAACTAGAAATGCTTTTTTCATTTTAGAATCTCCTTTTCTAAAAAAGTCTAGTATATGTTATTGTTTGCAAAATATATCACATAAAACGATTTGAGTGAATCACTAAATTGTTTTAGAATAAGGTTATGGCACATAAAAAACAAAAATTCGACATCATTGATTACCTGAATTGGCGGGGCGATTTGACTTTTGATCATTCTCCTCTGAACGAAGTTGACGCCCTTATTTTCTGCCAGCTTTCCTATATGAATTTTACGAGTCTTGCGCCAGAAAGTTTGGATTCTTCTATTAAATTGTCTGAATTGGCAAAGATTTTTTTCGCCTCCAGTGATTTTGCTTCCCGCTCCGATTTGGGAATGTTGATTGACGAGCGCACAAATGAATTGCTTAAAAAGGCAGGGGAGTGCGAGCGATTTAAGAATGTGGAGGTCACCGGCTTTGTCTCAAAATACGATCAGGAAAAAGAAGAGCAGTTTTCTGCGGTCACTTTCCTGCTCAACGAAGGCGGACTTCTTGAAAGACAGCAAATTTTTGTCGCATTCCGGGGCACGGATGACACAATCGTCGGCTGGAAGGAAGATTTTAACCTCGCTTTTTTGGAAAAAGTCCCCGCTCAGGAAGATGCCCTTTCTTATCTTACCCGCACAGCTCTTTCTTTTAAAAAGGCAGAGCTTTTTGTGGGCGGGCACTCCAAGGGCGGAAACCTTGCGCTTTTTGCCGCCGCCCATCTGGACGAAAAATCTAAGAAAAATCTTTCTGTCGTCTACAATTTTGACGGGCCGGGCTTCTCTCAGGATAGTCTGGACAGCGACGCTTTTTTCTCAATCAAGGCAAAAGTCCGCTCTGTTTACCCCCAGTTCTCAATCGTGGGAATGCTCTTTCATCATTATGATTCCTACAAAATCGTGCAGAGTGACGAAAAACTGGTCATGCAGCACAATCCCTTTTCATGGTTTACCCTTGCGACAGAATTTAAATCAAAAGAAGACCTTGATTCCGGCAGCGAGATTTTCTTCAAGTCATTTAACAAGTGGTTCGAGCCGCTAAAGCCTGAGCAGAGGGAAGAATTCATCGAGACTCTTTTTGGCCTTTTGGAAACGACGAATGCTGTTACGAATTCGGATTTGAGCCGGGACGCGCTTAAAAACACCGGAAAAATCATCAAGGCCTTCGCTTCGCTTGATTCAGAAATCCGGGACAGCGCAATGCATTTGGCAGGAGAGTTCATAAAAACGATTGTGTCGGAATCCCTTGGCCGTGGGGAAGAATGATTGAATTCTCCCCTTGCTTTTGATATTATTGAGCATTATGAACGCGATTATTACTGTCGTTGGAAGCGACAAAGTTGGAATCATTGCGAGCGTCAGCGCGCTTCTCGCAAAGCATAAAATCAATATTGCTGATATCACTCAGACAATTCTCTCTGGTAACTTCGTCATGATGATGATGGTCTCTCTCGATGAGGCGGACATTTCCATTGACGGATTGCGCACCATTCTCACCGAAACAAGTGAAAAAATGGGCGTAGAAATCAATATCATGGCAGAGAAAGTTTTTTCTTCAATGAATCGAATATAAGAGGCTTAATAAATGGAAAACTCAAAAAGAACGGTCACTTGCGGCCAATTGCGCAAGGGCGATGTTGGTAAGAATGTTGTATTGAACGGATGGGTCTCTCGCTCACGGGATTTGGGCGGTCTTGTTTTTATCCAGTTGCGTGACCGCTACGGAATCACTCAGGTTATGGTGGGCGACGGGGCCAGCGAAGAAGTCAAAAAAATCGCCTCGTCTTTGAAAAGTGAATATTGTATCGCGGTGGCGGGAGTCGTTGCCGCACGAAGCGAAAAGGATGTGAATCCTGACATGGCGACCGGCGAAATCGAAGTCGAGGCAAAGGAAATCGAAATCTTCACCACGAGCCAGGAATTGCCTTTTTCAATCGAGGAAGTCCGCCAGAAGGACGGCACGGTGGTTCTTCCAAACGAAGATTTGCGCTTGAAGTACCGATATTTGGACTTGCGCCGGGAACCCATGCAGAAAAACATTATCCTGCGTTCACAGGTCACTTTTGCAACCCGCGAATATTTGACCGGCAAGGGCTTCTTGGAGATTGAAACTCCGACTTTCATCAAGTCAACTCCAGAGGGCGCGCGAGACTATCTCGTTCCCAGCCGTGTTCATCCTGGAAAATTCTATTCTTTGCCTCAGTCGCCACAGCTTTACAAGCAGCTTTTGATGGTCTCTGGCTTTGACAAATATTTCCAGATTGCCCGCTGCTACCGCGATGAGGATGCCCGTGGCGACCGACAGCCGGAATTCACCCAGATTGATATGGAGATGAGCTTCACCAACCGCGAGGAAGTCCTTGAGACCACCGAAGGACTCATGGGCTACATCTTCAAAAAGACCTTGAACTACGATTTGCCTGCAAAATTCGACCGAATCAGCTGGGACGACGCTTTTGATTTGTACGGAAGCGACAAGCCGGACTTGCGCTTTGATCTTAAAATGCAGGATGCTAGCTTCATGGCGGATTTGAGCGACTTCAACGCCTTCAAGGCTGGAGCCGCAAATGCTGACAAATCAATCGAGCGTCACAAGAGAAGCGGCCTTAAAGCCCTTGTCGTAAAGAATGTGGCCGACAAATACAGCCGCAAGATGATTGAGGCTCTTGAATCCGTGGCAAAAATCAACCACGCAAAGGGCTTGGCCTGGATGAAAGTTGACGCAGAGGGCAAATTCGAAGGCGGAATCTCAAAATTCTTCGCCGGAAAAGAGTCTGAAATCTGTGGCAAACTCGGTGCCGAAAAGAACGACCTTCTCCTTTTCGTAAGCGATGAGAAATGGCAGACAGCCTGCGTCGCTTTGGGAGCAGTGCGAAAGCAGCTGGGCAAGGATTTGAATCTCTACGACCCGAAAGATGAATTCCACTTCGCATGGATTATTGACTTCCCTTATTTCGCATGGAACGAGGACGAAAACAAATGGGAGACTGAGCACCACATGTTCACTCTTCCTCAGAAAAAATACTGGGATACGCTGGAGAGCGACCCCGGAGCCGTAAAAGGCGACCTCTACGACCTGGTTTTGAACGGCTACGAGCTGGCTTCTGGCTCTATGCGTATCAATGACCCGGCCTTGCAGCAGCGAATCTTCAAAATCGTCGGATACTCAGAAGAGCGCGCCCAGAAAGCATTCGGCTTCCTTGTTCAGGCATTCAAGTTCGGTGCACCACCACACGGCGGAATCGCACCAGGACTTGACCGCCTCGTAATGCTCATGCGCCATGAAGAGTCAATCCACGAAGTAATAGCCTTCCCGAAAAACAATTTGGCAGCTAGCCCGATGGACGAGTGCCCAAGTTTCGTTGACCAGCAGCAGTTGGATGACTTGCACTTGAAGTGTACTGAAGTAGAGAAAGATTAAGTCTGGTAGATGTAAGGCGGTACGCTTTAGCAGGCCGCCTGCAAACGGCTGAGTCAAGGCTTTAAGCGAAGCGTGCCTTGACCAGACGTACGAGCAGCAGCTTAAAGATTTGCACATCGTTTGTACTGAAATCGAAAAGGAATAAAAAACTACTTTGCTAATTTATCAAATCCTGCTAAAAGCTCTTGTGCAACCTGCAGGATTTTTTTTGCGCTTCCGGCTCTCTCGCCCTCAATATTGAGAGGAAGCACCGGGTCGTGCAGAGATTTTCGCAATAAGAGCCAGCCTTTTTTCTCGCTGTCGTCAAAAGAAATTCTTACACCTTCGTAAGACTTCGACATGACAAGCCCGGCCTTTTCTGCCCTTGCCTTGAATTCGGCAAGAACTTTGTCGCCGTAAGAGGCAAAATCTTCTGCGGTGATTTTGTAGCGGACTTCTTCGGCTTCAAGTAGCGGCTCCAGCTTTTCGATAAGGCTTGAGAGCGTCTTTCCCTGAGCGCGTGTCTTTGCCAGTGCGATGATGATTTTGACCGCGAGGTAGGCTCCGTCGTCAAGGTAGTAATTTTCTTTGAGGGCGCCGTGACCGCTGGTTTCCATAGCCAGCGGCGAAACGATTCCTTCCGAATTGAGCCGCTTGCACTCGTTGATGACATTTTTATAGCCCCGCTTGAAGCAGTGGTGCTTGAGCCCCAAATCTTTTTCAAGGAAGCGGGTCAGCCTGTCCGAGGTGACGGAGTCCGTTATAATAGTAGAATTCGGGTAATCGGGAGCGAGAATTGCCGCCACCAGCGCGATGATTGCGTCCCGGTTCACTTCGCTTCCGTCTGGAAGCACGGCTGACATCCGGTCAACATCAGTATCGAAAATCAAGCCCAAATCAGCCTTGTTTTTGAGGACGGCACTTTGGATTGACTCCATTGCCTCATTGTTTTCGGGATTGGGAATGTGATTGGGAAAAGTTCCGTCCGGCTCCAGAAACTGGCTCCCGGTCGTGTCGGCTCCCAGCGGTTCGAGAATCTTTGAGACGAAAAATCCGCCGGCTCCGTTCCCTGCGTCCACTAAGATTTTCAGGCCAGAAAGAGGCTTTTCTTTTTTACCGTCATTTTCCTGCTGGCTGATGGAATCAAATTCTTTTTTAATCTTATTTGAAAGAAATCCAGCGTAGAGGGAAATTAAATCAAATCGTTCTTCGTTTGTCGGCTGAGATTTTTCTTTAAAATTACAGCTATTTTCGAGAATATTCCTTATATCCTCGTGCTCAAGTCCTCCATTCTTGTCAAAGAATTTCAGTCCGTTGCGGTTGAAGGGGAGGTGGCTGGCCGTAATCATAATTGAGCCGTCAAAATTCGTTTCCTCAAAGACTATGCTCATGAACATGGCAGGAGTCGTAGACAAGCCGCAGTCGATGACATGCACTCCGCAGTATGAAAGCCCCGCCGCAGAGGCATAAGCAAGATTTTCTCCGGTAATGCGGGAATCCCGCCCGATGCCGATTCTAAGGGCAGAAATATCTTTGCCTGTCTTTTTTGAAAGCCAAAGGGCGAAACTTTGGGCGATTTTGTTTACGGCTTCGGAAGTAAGGTTTACATGCTCGCCGTCAATGCCTTCTATCGCAATTCCACGGATGTCGCTTCCGTTCTGGAGCTTGAGAAAATCTTTTGAGTCCATACAGCACTTCTCTTTTAAATCTTATTTTTCGTTTTCACGGAGTTTACCCAGACTTCCGCCCGGATGCCATTTGACATACTGTTTGGGGTCAAGGTCATAATCCATCTGAAGGTAGAGGCTCAGAATCTGAAGAATGAAAGTCTCCGCGATGATTGACTTTCTTCTCTCCTTTTTCGTTGCAGGAAAGAAGAAGACCCATTGAAAGAAGCGCGCACAATGACGCAGCAAGAATTTTTTTCATAATTAGCCTCCTCTGTTTATGAAAAAAAATATATAAAAGCCTCTCCTGTTGAAGCCTTTCCACCTTTTTACGGCTAAAGCCGTGACTGTATCTCAAAAGCCGCAGTCATTATTTTTTGACTGAAACTCTCGATTTTTTCTTCTGTGACGATGCTGGTAGGACCTGATGCGCTGATTGCCCCAATTAGGGAGCCGTTTCTGTCAGTTACGGGAACTCCCACACAGCGAACGCCGATTTCATGCTCGATGTTGTCAATGGCATATCCCCGTTCTTTTGATTGTTTAATGTCAGCGAGGATATCCTCTGTTTCGACTAGCGTATTTTCCGTGTATTTGATTTTTTCACCTGAGATGAGGTGCATTATTTCGTTTTCTTCCATTGATATGAGCAAAGCTTTGCCTAGTGAAGTGCAGTAATAGGGGGCCGTTTCCCCAAGAATTGAGCGGTATGGAATGTTTTTCCCGTAACTCTTTGGATATGCCGAAAAGAGATATAGAACTTTGTCTCCGTGAGGAATTCCAAAATAGACGATTGCATTTAAGTCGCTTGCCAAATCTTTTATGACCGGCACGATGAGGTTTGTGTAGGGGTAGCTGGACATGACCGTGTAGGAGAATTGCACCATCTTGAAGTCGAGGCTGTATTTTTCAGAGGTCTTATTTTTTTTGACATAGCCACATTCTTCAAGGGTGGCGAGAATATTGTAGACATTGCTTTTGTTGAGATCGAGAAGACGGGCTATTTCCGAAACGCCAAGCTCCCTTGCTTTTGGCGTGAAACATTCGAGAACTTTAAGGGCTTTATGTAATGATTTGACTTTGCCTTCCGCTTCCATAAAACTTCCTATAACTTGATTTTCATGCAGATTTTTCGGACTTTTGCCTTTTTGCCTTCGCTTGCCTTGAGACAGGGCATGTGGGCATCTTCCGGAAAGAGAATGCAGGCAATTTTGCCGCCGATTGTTACCGTTTCTTTTGCCTTTCCTGAGAGTTTGTGAAAGTCAGACTCTGGATTGTAAGGCTCAAGCTCAGAAAGAGAGGCCGTGTCTGCCCAACCAATATTCTCGCTCCCCTCTATTAGGAATTGAATGTCAATGTAGGAGCGATGAGCCTCAAAAAAACTCTCCGCTATAGATTTTGTTTCATATTCTTGAACATTTACGAATAAATCCGAGCCTTGAATTTCATGTTTTCCCAGAGAAAGAGAAATAAGATTCGTGTTTTGAATCCAGTCGAAAGCTTTTTTAAAAAGCGGGTTTAGAGAATCGTAGCGATGAAGATTTTTGAAATCTGAAACGACCATTTTGACATCCTTGTTTTACAAAACGATGTTCTGAAATAGAGAACGCTGTTTTGTAATTCTAGAATATCATGAATTTTGATATTGTCAAGAAAAATGTCGGAAAATGAGAAAAATCTTGTAAATTAGAACAAAAACGATGTAGAATAATATTGATTATTGAAAATTCTGATATGGGGCATGGGGATAAAATTGCTATTGTTGACGCAAATTTTCCGGCAAATACTAACGGAAAGCGAGTCCTTCAATTTCCTGGCATAAGGGCTGATGATTTACTCAAGGCGATTCTGCCGCTCTTTCCCCTTGACCATGTTCCTGAATATGCGGCTCGTCTCATGGATATGGATCCGAAGGATAAGGCAGCAGGGATGAGAGAGCCGGAATTGATATTATTCTCGCAAAGGGGGTTGTAAAATAAGTTTTTTCTTGGAATCTGCCTGTAGTCTTGTAATTTGAATTGTAAAAATGTAATATTGAAATAGAATGAAAATAGACTTGAAGTCTTTTGCCCCCTTGCTGCTTTTGCTTCTGCTTTTTTCTTTTTCTTCTTGCAGTAAGGCTGACCCGCGTTTTGAGCAGGCATTAGGTACAATCTGCTATGTCGATTTGTACAATCAGGGCACAGAAGCCATTTATGATGAAATTTTTGCTCGTATCGATCAGTTGAATACTGAATTCAGCCTCAATAAAGCAGAGTCTGATTTATTTAATATTAATCATTTTGCCTCTCACGAAAAGGTGTTTGTCGGGAATGATGTGTTTAAGGTTCTTGAAACAGCGCAAAAAATCGCAGCACTTACGGACGGTGCTTTTGATGTTTCGATAGAGCCTTTGGTATCCCTTTGGCATGTAAATTCACCATCCCCACATGTTGCTTCTCAATCAGAAATCGATGACTTGTTGCCCCTTGTGGATTATAAAAATATTGAACTTAATCCTGAGGAAAAATCAGTTCGGCTCTTAAAGCCTGGAATGCAGCTTGATTTTGGCGGAATAGCAAAAGGCTATGTGGCTGATGAAGTTGCAAAAATCTGTAAAAAGCATAAAATCCGCAGAGCTGTCATAGATTTAGGCGGCAATGTCTATGTATATGGAAAAAAAGCAAAAAATGCCCTGTGGAATGTCGGCGTAAAAAATCCAGAATTTCCAGATGTTTCCGCGCCTTTGCTGAAAATTTCCATTCCGCAAATGGCTGTCGTGACTAGCGGAATGTACGAGCGCTTTTTTGAAGAAGGCGAAAAACGCTATCATCATATTCTTTCCCCCAAAGATGGTTATCCAATCGAAAATGAATTGGCTTCTGTTACAGTCATTTCCGAGAATTCCATGCTTGCCGATGCTCTTACGACGGCTTTCTTTGTTCTTGGAAAACAGGCTTCCCTTGCCCTTATGCCTCGTATTGAGCAGAATTTCCGTGAAGATTTTTATGTTATCTTTATTGAAAAGAACCGAACGGTTTCATTTTCGCCAAATTTTCCTTTTGAATACAAAATTCTGTACGAAAATTGGTCATCTCTCTAAAAAATCAAATTTCCATTTTTCACTGAAAAAAATATAACTTTTTTTTCCAAAAAAAATATGAAAACTCCAGCTTTTGTGTTATACTGAATTTAGCGCGTGGTTTAAATGAGTTACGGTTTGGAAAATTTGGAAACAAGGCAACTCGAAGGCCTTGTTACGATACTCAATCAATGTACGGATTCCTTTCTCTTTGTGTTCGATTTGTCAAAAGACACTTACTTTATATCTTCGTATGCCCGCAATATTTTTAATTTCCCAGAAGAAAAAATAGAAAACGCCACGCAGGAAATCATGAAGATTGTCTACTCCGAGGATCAGCCTTCTTTGCGCGCTGACCTTGATTTGCTTAAAACTGGTAAAAAAACTGAGCACAATCTTGATTACCGTTGGGTTAACAAAAACGGAAAGCCGGTTTGGATTCGTTGCCGTGGGCGTCTTCTTCCCAATGATAATGACGAAAGCCGCATTTTGGTCGGGGAAGTCTCAATCGTCACCGATGAAGATAAGACCGACTTGCTTACTGGGCTTGCCACAGAGTCCCAGCTTCGTATTGACTTCGGCTCTGTATGGACAAAAAAGCAAAATGTTTCAGGATTTTTGCTTAAAATTGATATCGACAATCTTGGCGCAATCAATGAGCAGTATGGTGTTATGACAGGTGATGTCATCGTCTCGAAAGTCGGTGATTGTTGCCGAAAAGTCTGCTCTGGAACAGCAAAAGCCTATAAACTGTCAAGCGATGAATTTGTCTGTATGAACCTTACAGGAAAGTCTGCGCTTGTTGCTCAAAAAATGTATGAGAACTTGCGCCGCGAAATTTCAGAAGCCGAACATGGATTAGGTTACGACATCATCTTCACTGTCTCTGGCGGAATGGTTGCTTTTATGAATGATGCTTCTCAGCTTGATGGCTTATTTCGAAAAGTCAATTATTCAATAAACACGGCAAAACGAAACGGACGCAATAATCTAGTTACATTCAATGCGGTTGATTATACACAGCATCTAAAAACCCTTGATTTTCAGGAAAAAATCCGAGATTCAATCCGAAATGATTTTTCTGGATTCGAATTGTATTACCAGCCTGTCGTCGATGCAAAAAATCTTTACCTTGATGTTGATAAAACTGTCCTCAATGTCATCGGTTGCGAAGCCCTCATCCGCTGGACTTGTCCTGGTTACGGTATCCTTACGCCTGATGAATTCATCCCTATTTTGGAACGAACTGGCATGATTGTTTCGGTCGGCCGATGGATTTTGCGTACGGCTTTTATGCAATGCGCTGAATGGAACCGTCTGCAAAAAGATTTTCGGGTGAGCGTAAACCTCTCCTTCATTCAAGTCAAAAAGAGTGATATTTTGCGGGATGTTGAGACGGCTCTGCTTATTTCCGAGGTCAACCCCAAGAATGTCACGCTTGAACTCACCGAGAGTGGATATATAGACAATGGCGATGAATTGCAGGCGCTTACAGAGGCTTTCTCAAAACTTGGAGTAAATGTTGACATCGATGATTTTGGTACAGGCTATTCAAATCTTCGTTACTTGCAATATCTCAAGGCAAACACTCTAAAGCTCGACTACACATTCGTTCAAAAAGCGACTGCTGGCAATGAAGGCGACCGCAAGATTATCAAGCATATTACTCAAATGGCTCACGAACTTGGAATGCTAGTCTGCATGGAAGGAATTGAAGAAAAGAGCGATATCGAGAAGCTTATTGAGTATGGACCAGATAAATTCCAGGGCTTCTATTTCGGTCGCCCATGCAACAATATAGATTTCCGTGAGCACCATTTGCGCCTTGATGTAAACAAAGATGTTTACAAAAAGACGAAATAATCTTAAATATAGTGCTTCAAATCCACCTTATCAAATGATTTTGTTTTAACTGCTACGATGTAGCTTCCTGTTATAGCAGAAAGGGCATCGAATGCCCCTGCAAAACTGCAAAGAATCGGCATCATAGGGCGCAAAAGCAGGTATCCAGCTTCAAATCCGCGGCCATACATTGCGCATATAACAGTGAGTGCGACAAATGTGCCTCCTTGCGGGAATGAACCGAGAGCGAATGAAGTGACGAGCGCCACTCCAAAAATCCATGACACATCAAAAAATGTGAATCCAAGTGGCGTATAAGAGCGGAAAATCGTTACGAAACAAATTGTAGAGACAAGAGCCGTGCCTCCCCTTGCAAAAATCGAAAAGAGGGGGAGAGAGAAATTGTTTGTCTCATCGTGGATACCGAGGCTTTCTTTTGTGTGACGGCTTGCCGTGAGTAAGGTTAGATTTGAGTCGCCGGAGAAAAATCCTGTTATTATAGGACAAATGCTGGCGTAGAGAATATGGTAGGGGTGTAAGTCCTTACAAAGAAAACGCAAAATAATTGGATAGATTACTCCCGCGACAATTATAAAATCCGCAAGGAGCATTACGAAAATCGGAACAAAGGTAGTGACTGAGAAAATGGAGCGAGCCTGAAGCATCCAATAACAAGAAATGGCAATCATTCCAACGGAAAGCCATTCAACGAAAAATGCCGACATGGTTTGGCATACTTTCATCGCAGACTCAAACAAACTCAAGACGGGTTTTGAGTCGTTGATATCAGACGCACATGCACCTCCTGCGAAGGCTGCGATTACAAATACAGGAAGCAGAAAAAGCCCGTTCTTGAGTGCGTCAAAACCAGAGTAGGGGAAAGTGCTGAAAATCATCTCTTTGATGTTAATTGTCGGGTCTTCGGAAATCTTTTCGCCTGTGATTGGAATTCGAGGCAAAGAAACGATAAGAATCGTAATCAGACCGAGTAGAAGCAAAATAAGGGTTGACCCGATGATTGTGCTGGCTGTCCACAGGCTTGTCTTCATAATGCGCTTTTTGTTGCGCAAATTGTACATGGACATTGCCGTTCCGAAGAAAATGAGCGGAATGAGCGAATATCGACCAAAACGAACGGCAAATTCCGAAATGCTTGACACTGCGGATTCTACCTGCGGAATGTTAAGCGGAAGAATAAAAGCTGCAATAATACCGAGCAGCGTTCCAATTATGTATTTAATCCAAACTTTCATGAAGTCATTATAACAAATTGCAAGAGAATCTACCACCTGTTAAAAAAATATGCTATAATTGTCCGCTATGGGAAAGATGATTTTATTTGCCGGTAAGGAACTTCCTGCCGGAAACGATATTGCGTCGGGAGCTTCTTTTCAGGGGCGTAAAGTAATTGCGACGAGTTCTGTGCTTGCCGATGGTGAAGAACATGCTAATACAAGTGGTGTGATTGCAGTTTCGTGGAACAGAGGTTCAGCTCTTTCTTGTCGCTCTCTTGCCCTCAAATGTGAAAATGAAGGCGGTCTTGACGAAGCTGTTCTCATTTTCGATGAGTTTTATTTTGCGACAAAGTACCGGGATTCAAATATCAATGCGCAAATTATCGAAGAGCTAATTGCAAGCTATCAGTATCTTGCTCAGGAATTGGTCTCTCGTTTTGCCCGATTTCCTGAAAAAGTTGGAAAAATCGCTTTCATTCACAAATCCAATTATGGTCTCGCTGACGGAATTAATTCTTCTTCTCTTAGGTCTTCTGGAGTGGAGCTTTCAAATCCGATTGTTGCTTCTGCAAGCGGAGCATTCAAGGCTTTCGCTGAGAATATGGCCGCTGAACTGGCAGAGGGAAATTCCGTCATTCCGATTCTAGTCTCTTGCGAGCCGAACAACGACCTTTCAAAGAGAGACTCTTCTCTTTCTGTCTGGCTTTGCGAATATATGGACGCAATCGACAATCTCAAAAAGCCCCTTTCTCCAAAACAGAAAGTCGCCTGGGTCAAGGCCGGGGCAAAAAGTCCGTCAGGTTTGGGAATTCTGGGATTTTAAATGGACTATTCAAATCCTTTAATCGTACAGAGTGACAGAACCCTTCTCCTTGATGTGCATGCGAGTCGCGCCGAAGATTGCCGGAACGCGCTGATTCCTTTTGCCGAGCTTGAGCGTTCGCCCGAACATTTGCATACTTACAGGCTTACGCCCCTTTCCTTGTGGAATGCTAATGCGGCGGGTTTTTCTCCAGAAGACGCGGTGAATGTCCTCCACGAATTTGCTCGCTACGATGTTCCCCAGGCCGTCGAGATGTGGATTCGGGAGACCGCCGGCCGTTTCGGAAAATTGCGCCTGGTGCCGGCTCCATGGATAGAAGTTGAAAAACAGAAAATCGAATATCTTTATCTCGTAACGGAAAGCATTCCTGTTTTTAAGGAAATTGCGGCCAGCGCGGTGGGGCGGAAGTATCTTACCCTTGCCGAATACGAGCAGCCTCAGGACGAGCTGATGAAGCAGACTGTGGTGAGCGAAGAAGAAAAATCCCACTGTTTCCGCCTTGCCCTCACTGACCGGGGAACGATTAAGCAGGAACTTTTGCGCATGGGCTGGCCTGTTAAGGACGATGTTCCCCTCATTGACGGTGAGCCTCTGGAAATCAATCTCCGGGAGACCACTCTTTCGGGTAAGCCCTTTCTTTTGCGCCAGTACCAGAAAGAAGCCGCTTCTGCCATCGTGGGCAACAAAGGCCCCGGAACAGGCTTCGGCACCATTGTTCTTCCTTGTGGTGCGGGTAAAACAATCGTGGGCATGACGGTCATGGATCTTCTCAAAACCAGCACTTTAATCGTCACCACGAACATTTCCGCCGTCCACCAGTGGATTGAAGAGCTCAAAGACAAAACCAATCTGACTGACGAGGACATAGCCGAGTACACTGGCGAAAACAAGACAATCAAGCCCGTTACCGTGGCCACTTATCAGATTCTCACATGGCGGCCCGAAAAGGACGGTCCTTATCCTCATTTTTCTTTGTTCCGAAAGCGAAATTGGGGCCTTATCATTTACGATGAGGTTCACACCCTGCCGGCTCCTGTTTTCCGTGTCGCCGCAGAGATTCAGGCAGTGCGCCGGGTCGGTCTTACGGCAACCCTTGTCCGCGAGGACGGCTGCGAGGGCAATGTTTTCTCTCTTGTAGGCCCAAAGCGATACGATGTTCCCTGGAAGGACTTGGAGACCAGCGGTTTTATCGCTACGGCAGAATGTATTGAAGTGAGAATTGATCTGGGCGAAGAAAAAGAAATTGAATACGCCGTGGCAGATTTGCGCAAAAAGCACAGAATCGCCAGCGAAAATCCCAAAAAGCCCGAATTTGTCAAAATGCTGGTGGAAAAATCCCCTCAGGACAAGATTCTTGTCATCGGTCAGTATTTGAGCCAGCTGGACGAACTTTCAAAAATGCTTTCTTGCCCGATTATCACTGGGAAAACTCCAAACGATGAGAGGGATAAAATCTACGCTGATTTTAGAAGTGGCAAAATCCGTGTCCTCGTTGTAAGTAAAGTTGCCAACTTTGCGATTGATTTACCTGATGCCAGCATGGCAATTCAGGTGAGCGGAACATTCGGCAGCCGTCAGGAAGAGGCCCAGCGATTGGGGCGAATCTTGCGTCCGAAAGAACGAAAATCCCGCTTCTTCACACTGATTACACGAAACACCGTAGAAGAAGAATTTGGTTCCAACCGTCAGAAATTTCTGGCGGAGCAGGGCTACCAGTACCGGCTCCTGCGCTGCAAGGACGCGGCGGACTTGGGCGAATATTTGGATGGCGAGCAGGTTTGTTTAAAATAAGGAGTGAATTATGACATTAGATCCCAAAGTACAGAGAATCATCGACTGGCGGGAGAGCATAGCCGTCCTGCCTGATAATCATTTTTTCGAGATTATCCGCATGTATTTGGGTGAAATCAAGACTCCTTTCAACAAGCAGAAACTCATCGAGGAGCTGGGGGCTTTTATCCGCAAGGAAGAAAGCCGAAAAACGCTGGTTTCCTTGCTCAGCGAGACCGATTTGCGCATTATTTCGGCGGTCAAGTACATTTCCCGCGCTACTCTTGAAAAACTCTTTTCTTTTTTTGCAGGTTCCTTTTCTTACGCCGAATTGTATGAGCGTATTCTGAATCTTGAGGAACGCCTTATTCTTTATCGAAAGACTGATAAAAACACGGACAAAACAATTATTCTTCTTAATCCTCATCTTGAAGACGATCTTGAGCCTTACACGAAGCAGACCGTTCTTCTTGAAAATCCTGATTATGCAGAGCTTTCTTATGAAACTCCTTCCAAGCTCAGTCCGGAGCTGATTGCAGCCTTTATTTCTTTCATCAACAAAAATCAAGATTTGTGCAAGGCTGACGGTACATTTAAAAAGCGAACCCAGGCTGAAATCGAACGACTTTTTCCTTCCAAGACGGAGCTTCTTTTTAATCTTACCAAGGCTTTTATCAATTTGTCTCTGCTTAGGGAAATTCCTGACGGTTACGAAATCGACAAAACTAAATTGCTGGCTTTTGCCCGGCTGGATCCTCGCTTGCAGTACGCATATTTGTGCGTTGCCAGTCAGGGGCGCTTTTCTCGTAACGGATTGATTCGGCAGGCAAAATTGCTGCTTGATGTTGCGACTTCAATTCCTCACGGAGGCTTTTCACGAAGTATAATTTTAAGACTTGCGCATATCATTTCTGAAGATCAGAGTGATGCGGCGGGGCTTTCGTCTTTTGGCTCGACTTCCCGTTTTAATTCAATCCTGAACCGGGCGAAAAACATTGACTCGGCAATCGTCGAGCATGAGGGGGATTTGTCTTCCGTTTTGGACAGGCTGATTGATTGCGCTTCACTTTTCGGGATTCTTTCAAAAAAAGGAGTCGATGTAAAAGGCGAGGAGATTTTTGTTTCCGGTGCGATTTTTGACGAGAACGAAAAATTTGAAGACAGACCAAAATGCCTGAGTGTTGACGCGGGATTTACCGTAACCATTTTGCCTGGCCTTTCCCTGGAAAATCTTATTCCCCTCATGGATTTCATGGAATTGCGCCAGTTCGACACGGCGGCGGTTTTTGAAATCAACCGAAAGTCTGTAATGCGGGGCTTTGATGCAGGTTTAAGCGAGAACAGAATTTTCTCCCTTCTCAAAAAATACAGTCCTTATGAAATTCCCCAGAACCTTGAAATTTCTGTGGATGACTGGAGCCGCTCATATTCATCTGCCACGATTTACAAGGGCTATGTCCTTCAGGTCAGTGCAGAAAATGCGGCCATGACAGAAAACAATCCCGCAATTTCTCCCTTTATCGCACAAAAATTGGGCGCGGGAATTTACCTGCTTTCGGTTGAAAGCGACGAACAGGCGGCGAATATTATCGCACGGAGCGGACTGGATTTCATCGGAAAAATCAAAACTCCCGAAAAGAATTATGAAAGCGTGGGCTTCCCGGAATTTGAAGTTCCGCAAAAAACAGATCGCTATGACTCGGATGAAGAGGCCAAGCCTACATCAGACAAAGAGAGAGCTGCCCATTTTGAGGCCATGCGTGCCTGCCTTGAAAGCATGAACATTCCCCCCGAAAAAAAAGAAGGTCTTGAGGAGCGAATTCAGCATAAAATCATCCTTTCTCCAGTGCAACTTCGCGCCGATAGCGTAAAGTATGAGCGGTTTGAGGCCGGTGGCATGGATTTTTCGGGAAAAGTCCACATCATTGAGGATTCAATCGCAAATAACTGTATGGTGGAGCTTCAGTTCGGGGAGCGCATAATCGTAGGCGTGCCGATTTCTCTTTCAAAAGAGGGGAGCGACGCCACTGTTCTCATGCGGGTAAACCCTGAGCGGGTGGATGAAGAGTCTCTTGTTAAGGAATTTGCCGTAGGTCAGGCGAAATTCGTCAAGCGGATTCGGGGAAGCGTGCTGAGGTAATGGGCACTGCTGAAGTCATGATGCGTAATGCAAAATGATGAATGTGATTCACACTTCCTCACTTTCTACGCCTCGTTTATAGGCGCGTGCGATTTCCAAGAATGCGGTGAGTTGTGCGGGCGAGAGTGCGTTCAGAATCGTGTTGATTTCTTTTTTCTGCCATTCGGATTTTGTGTTCGTTTTTGAGACGGGCACATTCTTATCAGTCCCAAGCACAAGGTATTCCACCGTTGTGTTGAGCACCTGCGCCATTTTTACCGCCACATCCGCCGCAGGAATTGAGCCACGGTAGAGGTACATGCCGAGTGTTCCGATATTGATTCCAACTTTTTGCGCGAATTCCTTATTTGAAAGCCCTTGATAATTCAATTCTTCTGTAAGTCGCTCTTTAAACGATTTTTCTACATCAGACATGGAAAAAATCTAACATGATTATGGTTTTACAATTTGACAGGTGATGTAATTGATATTAAAATAAGATGTAATTACATAATATAAAATTGTGTAATTGAAATACATTTTCCCATTCGAGGGTAAACAAGGAGATTCTTTATGAAACTTTTTTCACACAAAATGTTCGGTTTTGCTTTACTGTTGTCTTTGCTCGCTTTTATCAGTTGTCAGACAGAAATGGAACTTACAGAAAGTATTGATTCATACCAATTTGAGGAAAGTTATAAAACGCCAAATATGGAATTCATCGGATTCAAGGCGGGCGACGCACAGTGGGGTAATTCTTCGCGCACGGATTGGGGGCAGATAAAAAACACGCAGTCGATTCGGTCTGTTGGTTCTGCCCTGCAGTTTGGCGGAATCGCGGTTGACGAAAGCAGTTCTTATTTCGGCGTCTATAGTTTTCAGGAAATCAAAGAATACAAGAACAAAAAACGATACATCACTTTTATTGAAATTCCTGACTTTGATTTGACCTACACGACAAATGAGATGGACGGTGCGAGAATCGCGGGAATTGTTTTTTGTAGTACGGGAGTCGGTCTTCCAATCGGACTTTTGCTTATTGCCCATCCGTATAAAACAACAATGTATATGAAGACAAATGCAAACATCTATGTGTATGACGCGCAAATCAAGGAAATCATCTACAAAAAGAATGTTTCCTCAACTGCCGAAAAAGAATTTAAAGGTATTTGGTACCGTTCGTCAGAAATCGGAAAACAGAAGATTTATGATTACTTCGCAAGTATCATGGCGAACGAGTTGCTGAAAGAATATGACAATGTGAAGAAAAGCCCGCAGTTTAAAGATACTTTATACTAATGAATCGGCATTTTATTTTCCCGCTACTTGCGCTCGTAATTTCACCGTGAACGGAATCGCGAGCGTGGTGGCTGGACTGTCTACACATTCTGCAAAAGATGCGGGATAAGTGAATTGTCGAGCACTTCAAACGCAAAGCATTTCTTTCCCAAGTCTTTGAGCGACGCGCCGATGTGGTAGAGCGTTTTTTGGTCGATAATCAGGAATCGGTCGTGCATTTTCGCCGTGTGATTTACGGTCAGGCTCGGATATTGCGCGTTGAATTTCTGAATGTCCTGTGCGGTCAGAGGCGTTTTCGGGGCGGTAAAAATAGTGACGGTCACATTTGCTTGCTTTTTCGCGAGCCGCTCCAAAACGCTTAAATCGACATAGTTATCCACCAAAATGATTTCTTTCTGTGCCTGCGCGATAAAAGATTCAAATTTCGCGTAGGCATCGAAAATCTGCCCTTGAAAAAAAATGCCCTGCGTGTCGTTTACATGGTACTTGTCAAGGAGCGTGAAGATTTCCGAGACTTTTTTGTCGGTTTCTTTTTGATGAATGTCTGATTCGAGCAGATGCTTTTTTATCCCGTCGATTTCCACGAAGAGATTTGCGTTGTTTTGAAGAAAATGCTTCATTTCCTTGAACATTCTGATGAGCATTTTGCTTTGCGTGACGGCAAGTTCGCCTTTCAGCACGGTCATGAGCATGTAAATTCCCTGCTCAGTGAATGCGTACGGAAGAACTCTGCTCATTTTACTATAATTTGCGGTCAAAAAATTTGACCGCAAATTATCCGTTTCTGCTTCTGTCAACTGAAAGCGAAAATCTTCATCAAAGCGGTCGATGTTGTTTTTCACCTGTTGATTAAAGGCTTTCGTTGTGTATCCGTAAATTTCAGCAAGCTCAAAGTCAAGCATGACTTGCAGACCTCGGATTGTGTAGATTTTGTCTTTTAGCTTTTCTGTGTCGTATAAAGAAATTTCCGTGTTCATTCTTCCCCCACAATCTCTAGAATTTCCGCGCCAAATTTCTCCACTTTCTTTTCGCCGAGTCCGTGAACATCGAAAAGAGCGGTTTCAGTCCGAGGCTTTTTTGCCGCGATGTCGTTCAAGGTTTTGTCGCCGAAAATCACATAAGGCGGCACATTCATTTCTTCGGCTTTTCGCTTGCGCCATTTTTTGAGTTCGGCTTGAATTCGCTTTGCTTCGTCATCGTCACCAAAGTCAACTTCCTTTTTATGAAGAACGAAACCTGTTTTTTGAGATTCTGAAATAAATTCAGAATGACGAGCGGCTTGCGACCACGCTGGTTTTTTCTTTTCGGGCTTGGGGAACATCATTCCGCCCGCGCTTCCCACGCTCGCGCGATATTTCGGGGAAAATGTTCCTTCTGCTTGCAAATCGCTTGAAGCCGCCGCTCCGCTCGCATTTTTCGGCAAATTGAACGGCAGCATGATTTTGTCGCGGTTTTTTAGAGCGGCAAGTCCGTCATTCGTGAGCATGAGAATGTTGTAGTCGCCGTACTTTGTCACGAAATTCTTTTCGATTAAAAGATTCGCAAGTTCATGCCATTGATTTTTGTCGAGTTCGCGCCCGATTCCCCAAGTCGAGACCATATTGTGCCCGTTTTCGAGGATTCGCTTGTTCCGTGAGCCGAGCAAAACATCAATCACATACGCCGCACCGAATCTGCTCCCCGTGCGAATAATGCAACTCATGAATTTCTGGCACGGAATCGTCATGTCAATTTCGGGCATCGGTCCCATGTCGCACAAATCACAGCACCGCTCATTTTTGCCCTCATAATTCTCGCCGAAATACGAAAGAAGAAGTTTCCGCCTGCATGTGCGCCCGGTGGCGTAAGAAATCATTCCCTGTAAGAGCCTTTCGCACCGCTCCTTGTCCGCCGCCTCCGAAAAAAGATAGCGGATTTTGTGAATGTCCCCCGCCGAGTAGAGAAGAAGGGCTTCGCTTTCTAAGCCGTCCCGCCCGGCTCGTCCGATTTCCTGATAATATTGCTCCAGAGATTTCGGCATGTCGTAGTGGATTACAAATCGCACATTGGGCTTATCGATTCCCATTCCAAAAGCCAGAGTCGCCACCATAATCTGCACCTGGTCGCGGATAAATTTTGTCTGATGGTCGGCTCTCACCTCGTCCCTAAGCCCCGCGTGATAATTCAGCACGGAATAGCCCAGTTTGTCCAGCTTTTCGGTCAGCTCGTCCACCTGCCTTTTTGAAAAGCAATAGATGATGCCGCTTTCATCCCGGTGACGGCGAATGCATTCAACAACCTGATCCAGTGCATTTCGGTTTTTCTGCCTTACATCGAGGAAAATGTTGGGTCTGTCAAAACTTGAAACCAAAACCGCGGGATTTTTCAGCCTGAGATTTTTGATGATGTCTTCCCTCACGCTCAAAGTGGCCGTCGCCGTGAGAGCGAGGAAAACCGCGTCCTTAAACTGACTTCGCAGGGCGGAAATTTCAAGATAGTCCGGCCTAAAGTCATGCCCCCACTCAGAAACGCAGTGAGCCTCGTCAATGGTAATGCAGCTCACCGTCACCCTGGAATCGTGGAGCAGGTCATTGATTTTGGAAGTCACAAGAGTTTCCGGGGCTACATAAAGAAGCTTAGTTTCCCCCCGGCGAATGGAATTCATGGAATCCTTGTAATCTTCCCACTCCACCGTAGAATTAAGGAAGACCGCCTTGACCCCCGCCGCATTAAGAGCGGCCACTTGATCCTGCATAAGGGAAATGAGTGGAGAGACTACCACAGTAATCCCCTCAAAAATCAGAGCCGGAATCTGATAGCAAAGAGACTTTCCGCCCCCGGTAGGCATAATAGCCAGCGTGTCCTTTTTAGCAAGCACATTAGAGATAATATCTTTTTGAAGCAGCCTGAAAGAGTCATATCCAAAAACCGATTTCAAAACCTCTTCCGGCGATTTATTAGTATAGTCCATTTTTTCCTTTTTTATATATAAGCGAGAATAACAAAAAAACTAAACAGTAGATGCAAAAAATATGCGGGAGTGGACGCATATTTTTTGTGTGAGACCGTAATTTTTCTATTGTAATTCTATCACAAATCTCTTGCATTGTTTTTCTTTTTTTGTTATTCTAACACCACTTGCCGGGTTGGTGAAATGGTAGACACTACAGACTCAAAATCTGTTGCCTTCACGGGCGTCTGAGTTCGAGTCTCAGACCCGGTAAAATCTTAACTTGCAGTAATTCTCGTGCTGCAAGTTTTTTTATTTTAAAATATTGAATCAGACTCGAACTCCGAAGTGAGCGCCGACCAAGGGGAGGATGAGCCTGCACGGATGCAGGCGGAAGCGAACGGAGGCGCCGCGGCGGGAGAAAACATGAGGTTTTCGACCATAGCGGTTCGAGTCTCAGACCCGGTAGAATCTTAACTTGCAGTAATTCTCGTGCTGCAAGTTTTTTTTTGCGCCAATTAACTGTCTGCCGCCCTTTCGCCCTTCGCTAAGCGCTCATAGCGTCGTTCGCTTCGCTCACTATGCTACTTCGGGGCTCCACGGCGGGGCGTGCTTTTTCTCTTCACCTTTAATCTCCCTCTCCAAATTCCGCCATTGCTCCGCTGCTCTTTCTCAGCCGAATCGCCTCAAGCAGATGCACTGTCTTAATCTGCTCGCTTCCGCTCATGTCCGCAATCGTGCGTGAAAGTTTCAGGATCGAACTCACCGCCCGCTGGGAAAAATCATTGTTAAAAATCGCCGTGTCGAGAATCGTTTGCTCATCCCTTCCCAGTTTGCAGAAATCGAGGATTTCCTGAGGAGAAAGACAGGCATTTTTCTTTCCCTGCCGCTTCCGTTGAATCGCCGTAGCCACAGCGATTTCTTTCCTAAGTTCCGATGTCGTGACCCTTTCTTTATCGCTTTTATCTATATATCTTTTAATTTTTCCGCAATCCTGACAATTTTCCTGTTCAGTGCAGGCCTCGCAGGGATGAATTTTCTCTGCAATGGCGGCTTCCTGAGCCTCATTCTCCACATTTACCCGTATATCGATTCTGTCTAGGAGAGGGGCAGAGAATTTCTTCCAATACTGAGCCACGGCTTTCGCGCTGCACATACAGACCCTGCTTTTTGAGCTGTAATTTCCGCAGGGGCAGGGATTCGTGGCGAGCAAAAGCTGAAATCTTGCGGGGTAGATTGTGGTGCGCCCCGCACGGCTGATTGAAATTGAGCCTGTCTCAATGGGAACTCGAAGCATTTGCAGGACAGAAGTGCGGAATTCTGCCGCCTCGTCTAAAAAGAGGACTCCGTTATGGGCGAGGGAAATTTCCCCAGGCCGGCAGTTGACGCCTCCGCCGCACACGCCTTCAAGGGTCGCGCTTTGGTGGGGCATTCTGAAGGGCGGAATTCTCATCAAGGGCTGGCTGGGACTTAAAAGACCTGCGATTGAGTGAATCCTCGTTATGCTCTGGGCTTCTTCCACTGTCAAAAGAGGCAGCAATTCCGAAAAGCGGCTGAGGGCAAGGGTCTTCCCGCAACCGGGCGCTCCGAATGCGAGAAGATTATGCCCGCCTGCCGCCGCAATCTGTAAGGCACGAATCAAATTTTTCTGATGAAGAATATCACTGAAATTAATGCCAGCCGTCTCTGGCGGAAAGAGAACTCCCTTGACCTCAACGCAATCTTTAGGCACAAAGGCCTGAGTCGTATCGTCCGCTAGGGAAGTGAATAAATCCGGCTTTAAAAGCGCATCGTAGGCTTCCGTAAGGTTCATGGCACCGAAGACTTTCATGCCTGCGACTTCCCTCGCTTCCGCCGCGTTAGATGCCGCCACTACGCATTTCGTGATTCCCGCCTGAAAAGCCGTGCTTGCCGCCGCATGAACTGCCTTAACCGGCCGGATTGTTCCTGAAAGCTCCAGCTCGCCCATCACAAGAACAGGCTCTTTGTCAAAATCCTTTTTTTCATCCTGAGCTGCAAGGACTGCCAGGGCCAGGGCAAGGTCAAAACCCGCCCCCTCTTTTTTTAAATCAGCGGGGGAGAGGGAAATCAGAACCCGCTCCATGGGAAAATCAAATCCCGAATTGCGAATGGCGGACCTCATCCGTTCACGGGATTCTTTTACCGCATTGTCGGCCAGTCCCACGATGTCGATTGCCGGAATGCCCCGCCGTAAATCAACCTCAACTGTCACAAGCGAACCTTCATAACCAAATGGCGAAAATGAAAAAATTGTCATATATTTCTCCTGTAATCACTTTTATATAGTGAAAAAAAATCAGTTTTCGGTAATGCAGAATGAAAATAAAAATAAAATTTGGAGATTTTGAAATTCCGTTGTATACTGAATTATGCGATGAAAATCGTATTTGCCTGTAAAAAAACTTCGTTGAAAGTTAATGGCAAAAATCTTTATTAAGGAGTATTTAAAATGACTAAATCAGTTTCAGCCGTCGGCTTTGTACTTGAAGAAAAACAATCGGATATGATCGAGAAAAAACTTTCACGCATTTCATACGCAGAGGATTTAATCGTTGATTTAATTCTTCGCGTCAAGCATGATAAGGCATATAATTTTGATTGTACCGTAAACTTTAAATGGGGTGCTCAGGCGCATGTCGCTTCGGAAGATTTTGACTTCGGAGCCTCACTTAACAAGCTTATGGATGTTCTCGATACAAAAGTCAAGAAAGAGAAAGACAAAATCCAAGAGAAAAAGTAGTACTGTTCAATTATTATAGAACTCTTTGAATAGTTTATGCCCCGTGTTTTTTTCATGGGGCTTTTTTTTACAGAAAACGCTTGCATTATTTGCTTACAAAATGTATAGTATATACATGGCTGATAAAGTTTTTACAGTATTGGATTTGCTTGAACTAGAACTTCCAGAACACAGTCAGTTACATCTCAAATGTATTGGTGGTCGCACAAGTCTTGCCAATGTCATTTCCGTATCCGAAATAAATCGTCCGGGGCTTGCCCTTACGGGATTTTACGATTCGTTTGCAAATGGATGCGTGCAGTTGTTTGGAAGCGCAGAGGGCGCATATCTGAAAAAATTATACGCAGAAAACAATATTCAGTCACTTACGCAAATGTTCCAGTACGGAATTCCATGCCTCATTTTTGTAAAAATGCTTGAGCCTCCAAAGGAATTCATTAAGCTGGCAGAGTCTTCGGGCTGTGCTGTTCTTCAAACAGAACTTGAGCTTACCGAGTTTACCATGCGTTTGAGCCGTGTTTTCGCAAATGTTTTTGCTCCTAAAAAAACATTACACGGGGTTTTGGTCGAAGTCTATGGTATTGGCATTCTGCTTACCGGCCATTCTGGCGTCGGTAAATCGGAGTGTGCTCTTGAGCTGGTCGAACGCGGGCATCGTCTTGTCGCTGACGATATCGTAGAAATTCGCAGCGTAAATGGCAATTCCATTTTAGGTCAGGGGGCCAACACTCTTATTTCTCACCACATGGAAATTCGTGGTTTGGGAATCATCAATATTGCACAAATGTATGGAGTTGGTTCTATTCGAGAGCAAAAAGAAATCCAGCTTGTTATTCGTCTCGAAGAATGGGACAATTCAAAAGTATATGATCGAGTAGGTAATAACCTTGAGTCAGTTGACATGCTTGGTGTAAAAGTTCCTACAATCGAAATCCCTGTCAAACCTGGCCGTAACTTGCCAATCATCATTGAAGCCGCCGCCATGAATGAGCGCCTCAAGGCTCGCGGATACAACTCTGCACGGGATTTCAACCAAAACATTCTTAAATGGATTGAGACTGGCGAAGTCCAAAATGCCTACTACGGTATGGACGATTCTTACTAGCATACAGAAGCCGCATGTGCGGAATTTTAAAATAGGAGTTCTTATGACAGAAAAATTTTTGACGGTTCTTAACCGAGCAGGAATCCACGCCCGACCAGCTGCCCTCATTGCGCAGACTGCAAACAAATTTTCAGCAGAAATCTCTCTCGAAAAAGATTCCGCTGTTGTAAATGCAAAATCTATTATGGGCGTAATTACAATGGCCGCAGGTTACAACACTCAGCTTACGCTCAAAGCGGATGGCCCGGACGAAAAAGAAGCTGTCGATGCAATCGTCCAGCTCTTCGAAAGTAAATTCGAAGAAGAATAATTCTAATTTATAGGAGCATATAATGAAAGGTATTACAGAGCGACAACAAGAAGTCCTGGATTTTATCTCCAGTTTTACAAAAGAAAATAATTATCCGCCAACGGTTCGTGAAATCGGCGAGCATTTTGGCATTTCCCTTCGTGCTGTTCAGGATCACATTGCGGCATTGCAAAAAAAAGGATATCTTTCTCAAACTCAAAAGCGAGCCCGTTCACTTAATGTACTTAACGGCGCAAACGACAGAACTCCATTTGTAAGCAAAGTTCCGCTTTTAGGTACTGTTGCCGCAGGCAAGCCTCTTTTGAGCGAGGAGAATCTTGACGGTTATGTAAATCTCACTGAGCCATTCGTCCGTCCGGGCAAGAGCTATTTCGCTCTCCGTGTTCGTGGTCAGAGCATGATTGAGGCTGGTATCCTTGAGGGCGATTTGGCGGTGGTAGAGCAGGCTCAAACCGCTGTTGACGGGCAGATTGTCGTTGCCGTCATCGAGAATGCAATCACTCTCAAACGCTTTTACAAAGAAGCTGACCGAATCCGTCTTCAGCCGGAGAATGCTGCCTTCCAGCCGATTTACAGTCGCGAAGTCACTATTGTCGGAATTCTTTCTAACATCGTGCGCACATACTAAGGCTTCTATAGGGTAATATGGCTTCTCCGATTTATCTTTTTACGGGGCCTGAAATCGGCAATCGCAATGATCAGGTCGAATCAGTCAAAAATTCTCTCAGTAAAAAATTCGGCGAAGTCGACAATTATCTTCTGTATGCGTCTGACTCCAAAATCGAAGATATTATCGCCAAATTGCAGACCGAATCTTTGTTCGTGCCTGCTACATGCGTGGTTTTGCGGGAATCAGAGCTTCTCAAAAAAAAGGATGAAATCGAACTGATTGCCGAATGGCTCAAAAGTGCAAAAGAAACTGCTGTTTTAATTCTTGTCTCCGATGAAATCTCGGTGGATTCAAAACTCGACAAACTTGTTCCCAAAGAAAACAAGCAGATTTTCTGGGCAATGGACGAGAGCCATCTTAATTCCTGGCTGCAAAATTACTTCCGCAAAAACGGCTATTCCATTGAACTTGATGCCGTCGATTCAATTCTTGAACTCACCGAAAACAATACCGAGGCGCTTCGCACTGAGTGTAATCGCTTTTTTCTTTGTTTTCCTAAAGAACACGAAATCTCTGTTTCTGATGTTGAGCAAATCCTTGCCCATAACCGCGAAGAGTCTGCCTTCACGCTTTTTGATGCAATGGCAAATCCAAATGATTCGGCAAGTGCTCGTCTTGAGACTGCACTTTCAGTCTTGCAAAAAATTCTTCTCACCAAAAACAACAGTCCAGTCATGATTCTTGCGGGGCTTGCATCTTGTTTCCGTCGTCTTGAGTTGTGGCATTCGATACATGCAGGCGGAGCATATCTTGACGATTTTGCTCTCAAAACAAAAGGTTTTACCAGCAAAACGGCACGCACCCAGTATGCGCGGGCTTCGAGAGTCTGGTCTTTCGGTCAATGTGCGGCGATACTCGCATCGATATCTGGCACCGACTCGGAAATTCGCTCTGCAGGAACAAGCCTTCAGGATACACAACTTTCCCTCCTCCTTTATGAAATCGTCATGAAGAACGGTGGGCGTGTGGCAAAATATGAAGCCGATGAAATCATTTGAAGTTTTTTATTTCTTTACGAAATTTCAATCGAATTAAGCACATCTCGTAATTTTAAAAGTTCTTCCGTGCTAAGTGTTACGCCTTTCCCCATTTTTTGATGATCCCCCGACCAGCTTCTCAGATCATATTTTGCGGGGCGTTTGTTCCATGAAATTTTGTTCAGTTCTAGGTTCCAGCCAGCTGATCCTTGAGAAATGACTGTCGGTTCACCGATGATGTCATAAGTGAAGTTTTCTGCCATAAAAATACTCCTAGCATAAAATCTATTTTCTCCAATTATACTCCTACATTTCATGAAATGCACTTTTTTTATTTCTTTGATATGCTAATTTCTTGCTTTGCTTTTCTTTCTACTATATAATATATTCAAAATACCGATAATATCAAAAAGGAACTTAGGGAGGATTTAAGTGAAAAAGTATTTACTTACACTTCTGAGTGTCGTGGCAATTCTTTCATTCTTTTCTTGTGGTTCAACTCCAACAGCAGAACCTCTGGTTGACACAAGCACAGGGGAGTCAACTCCTGTTGAAGAAGAAAAAACTGATGATACAGGGGATTTCTCAAAGGCGAATGAAGCGCTTTTGGCTCAGGCAGATTCCGCTCGTCAGAAGGCTGTTGAGGCTGGTGCCGAACAGTATTTTCCAGATGTTTTAGCTCTGGATGACCGCTATTATGACGAGGTAAAATCTGCTGTCAATGCAAATCCATCTGAAGACCATTCTGCAAAAATTAAAGAAGTTATCACCCGCTATAATGCGCTTGCAACTGCTTCTCTTGCAAAAGAGATGAAGGCAAAAGCCGATGAATTTGGTTTGGCTGATGCGGATGCAGAAAAGGCCCTTGAAGATTTTGAGGCTTCTGGCAACGGCTCTGATATGAAAACAAATGCTGATAAGGCTTTCAGTGCTTATTCAGCTTTGCTCGTTAAGCACCTTGGTGAAATGGCAAAAAGTGAGCGAGAGGCAGCTCGTGAAGCTAAAAAGAAGGCTGACAGCGTAAAGGCTGGCGTTGCTCGAAAAGCTGAATATACTGAGGCTTCAAATACTTTCAAAAAAGCAGATGCATCTTTCGTAACAAGAGATGTTGAGGGCGCTTACAAGGGATACAAGACCGCAAAAAATTCATTCCTTAGTCTCTATGAGTCAATTGCCGAAAAGCGTGCCGCTGCACAGGCTGCAATTGAGAAGGCAAAAAAACGAGTTGCAGAAGCTGAAGCTTATACAAAAGAGGCTGATGAAATTGCACCGCTTCAAGGAGAAGTTGCAGGAATCGAAAAAGAAGATGCTGTGCTTCTCGAAGAAGATAAATTCGCAAATCCTGAAGATGCCGTTATTGATATTGATAACAGTGAAGATGCTAAAAAGGCTGCCGTCATCGATGGTGCTATCAATGCAACTGTAGACGCTATTGAAGGAGAATCAAAATGAAAAAAGTAATTGCTCTTGCCACTCTTTTCCTTGTCGGCTCTTTGATTTTCGCTGCAAGTTACAAAAACAACACATATCAGAAGCTTGCCGATGAGTATACGAGAAAGGCTCAGAATGCCCTCGATGCAGGTGAATATGTTCTTGCTGAGGAATATGCCGCAAAAGCTGAAGAAAATGCGCGTCTTTCAGAAGAATTCGTAAAAAAAATGCTCGCAAAGTCTGACTGTGATACAATCATGAAGCAGGCCGCAAAAAAACTTGAGTATGCAAAGAGTGTTAATGCTGAACGCAATTTCCCGATGGCATATTCTTCTGCTCAAAAATCTTATGCAAGTGCGCAGGAATCTTACGGTAATGAAGATTATGCTACAGCAACGGCGTATGCAAAGCAGGTTCTTGAAGCTCTCGCTGATATCAAAGAGATTACGCCTCTTCCTGAGTATTATGTCGTCCGTCCCTGGGCAGAAACAAAAGACTGCTATTGGAATATTTCCGGCCGTCCCTATGTCTATGACAATCCTCTTTTGTGGGAGAACTTATATCAGGCAAATAAATCAAACATGCCTAGACCGAACGACCCGAACCTCATTCTTCCTGGTATGAAGATGAAGATTCCGAGCATTACTGGAGAGTACCGTGAAGGGGTTTACAATCCTTCTAAAAAATACGATCCGTACTCGGCAAATCGTTAATTTTTGACAGCCCTGCTCGTTATTGAGTGGGGCATTTTTTTTCCTTCCACAATTTATATTTTAAAAGTGCGCTCATCATAAGGGCATGAGGATATTCTTCGCTCCCGATTTTTTCATAGACCTCTTCCACTGGAACTTGCGCATACTCAACAAATTCGTCTTTGTCCAAATGCTGAATTCCTGTGCTGACCAAGTCTTCTGCTGCAAAGAAGTGAACCTTGTTGCTCATGATGGCCGGATTAGGATTTGCCGCGCCAAGATAAGTGAGTTTTCCTACTTTGTAGCCAGTTTCTTCTTCCATTTCGCGTTTTGCAGCATCCTCTGGTTTTTCGCCTGAATTTATTACACCACCTGGAAATTCAATGCTAAGTGAGCTGTTTCCGTGTCGCCATTGCTTTACTGTGATGAATTTGCCATCTGTCTCTGGCACGACAATTACCCAGTCAGGGGCATCCATTACGATATACTTTCCTTTTATGCCGTCAGGCCCGCTAGATGTTACTTCATTTACGCTGAGAACGATTGTTTTAAGAAGTTCATGTCTTTCTGTTTCTGTCCACTCAAGCTTTTTCTCTTTCATTGCCAGCCTCATAAAAATTTATTTTGATTTTACCGATAATTAGTATACAATAAAAGATAATATATAGAGAATAAATTCTTGTGTTTCTGGGGGAGATTATGGCTATTATCACAGTTTCAAGACAGCTCGCTTCTCTAGGTGACGAGATCGCTGCAAAAATTGCTGAAAGATTAGGCTATAACTTTGTTGGAAAAAAAGAATTGGAAAAACGCATCGTTTCTCTTGGTTTCCCTGAGTCAAAACTGTCAAAATTTGATGAAAAAAAACTTGGCTTCTTTGCAGGGCTAACTCGTGGCAGAGATGAATATTTAAACTACCTTATGACTGCTATTCTTGAGGCTGCCGCACAGAATAATTGCGTTATCGTAGGGCGTGGTTCCTTCATAATTCTAAAAGCTCTGGAAAATCATATTTCTTGCCGATTTATAGCAGATGAAAAAATACGAGTTGAGAGACTTCAGAAAAGCCTGAATTGCAGTAAAAAGGTTGCTGCAAAAAAGATTGCAGAGGCAGAGTCTCAGCAAAAAAGTTTTCATAAAGGTTTTTTTAATTTTGATGTACAAGATCCGGCAATGTTTGATGTGATTGCCAATACTTCCATGGTGGATTCTGATTCCATCACAGAATCTGTCGTTGCTCTTGTGAAAAAATATGTCACGGCTCAAAAAGATGCCGAAGGACAACGAAAAATCGAGGAGTTGCTTATCGGTCAGAGAATCGTTGATATCCTCGTTTTTATTTACAATCTTAATATTAGTTTTCTTCGTGCTGCAGTCGAGGGCAAAACAATAACCCTTCACGGCATGGCCGATTCAGTCACGACAGTCGATTCTGCCATCACTATCGTTTCAGCTGAACTCCCTGATTACAAGATTGAATCTGCAATCAGTGTTGGTCAGGATTTTAAAGCGTACTAGGCTTCCTTATGTCTGTTGTTTTTGAGAATCATTTTTCTGCACAGTGCCTTGCTTTTTCATTTGCTCTTTGTCTAGGTCTTTCTTTTGCATTCCTGACAAAGATTTTTATTTTTCGCTGTAACCGAGCGGTGGCATCGCGTTCTTTTGCTTTTTTCTGTGTCTTTATGAGTTTTGCCCTTGTTTTGTACACAAGTCTTGTTTTTATAACAAAGAATCTGTTTTGCATTTCAGAATTTATCAAAGATTACTCCTGTTATTTTCTTCTCTTGTCTATATTTTTTTTCGTCGGTTTTTTTATTGCTTTTTTCTGGAAGATAGCTGTTCCGACTTTTCTGGTTTTGTATCTTTCATTTACGGTTTTCACGGGTTATGTCTTGGACTCGCTTTTTGAGACTGGGGATGTCGTACATTCGGTTTTGGCTGATGAGAAGACTTTTAAAATCAGGGATAAAGTGGTTTCCCGATCTTCAGAATTGCATCATGCGGTAACTGTTTCTTTATACCGCCTTCCTGATATTCTTGTTCTTCCGGTCAGAAGAAATTGGATTGCATTTGAGGGAGTTGCAGAATCAGAGCTTCCTTTTGAAAAAAAACAAGATGTGTCTGATTCTTTTGCAGAAAAAGTAACTTCAATTTCAGAATGTAAGAGGCCTGAAATCCTAGAGAATCGAATCGTTTTATTTTATCTGAATCATTTTATTCTTAGTGGTCAGTCATCTCGGCTTATTCTTCCGTTCCCTGACGAAAAAAATTATCCTAGCTTGTATTCTGCCCATGTTTCCGTTAAAAACAATGAAGTTTCGTGTGAGCTGGTCCGTGACTTGTAGACGTCCCTCCAAGGCTCATTTACTTTTTCTGGAAAAAAAACTATAATTTTCGAGATGAAAGTTTCTAATCGATTTACGCTTGCAAGGGCTTTGTTTGCGCCTGTTTTTTATATTATATTTAACGCCCCTTTATGGCTTGACTCTTCTGTCTTAAAATTTATTTCTGCGTGTCTCATGATACCTTTGCTTGCTTTTTTTGAGCTCACTGATTATTGGGATGGGCATTATGCCAGAAAGAATAATGAAGTCAGTGATTTTGGAAAAATTTTTGATCCCTTTGCTGATGTAATCTTGAATCTGACGGTTTTTCTATGTGCTGTTTCCGCCGGACGCATGCCTGTTCTTTTCTTTGTTCTTATATTTTATCGGGAATTCAGTCAGAATTTCTTGCGAATGGTTGCCATGAAAAAGGGAATTGCTATCGCTGCGAGAATGAGCGGTAAAATAAAAACCGTTTTCTATATTTTTTCAGGATTTTTCTTCATAACTTTTGAATCTTTTATTCGCTTTAACTTTTCGTTTGTTCCGGCAGTTGTTTATGAGATTCTTATGACTGTGTATCAATGGGGGGCGCCGGTTTTGTTCGGTTTGTGTGTTCTTTTTAGCTGGGGTTCTTTTATCGATTACATTAAGTCCTTTTATTCAATTATAAAAGAAAGCAATTAAATCCAAGTATTTGTTTTCATAAAAAAACAAAAAAAATCATAAAAAAAGCGAAAAAAAAACAAAACAAAGTGTTGACAGAAAAAAGAAGGCGTGATATATTTATTGTCACCCGCTGACGACAGCGTCGGCGGGAAAGTTCTTTGAACGGAAAAGCGAGTGAGGGAAAGACGGAAGACACAGCGGCGGGGGCGGCCAGTCAGGCGGCTCCCGGACGTGTACATGAACGCAAAACACAGCCAGCGGGGAAGGATTTCCCGGTGGCGTTCCTAACCAGTCAAGGTTGGTCAGGGAGTCAAAGTTTATAAGTGGTAATCTTTTTCCCCTTCGGGGGATTTAGAATAATCATGGAGAGTTTGATCCTGGCTCAGAACGAACGCTGGCGGCGCGTCTTAAGAATGCAAGTCGGGCGGCAAGGATGTGCTTGCACATCCCCAGAGCGGCGGACTGGTGAGTAACGCGTGGGTGACGCACCCCCTTGACGGGGACAGCCCGCAGAAATGCGGGGTAATACCGGA
>ODAI014191239.1_pt1 | contig 71809 bp, 78 predicted proteins | sample 1539321 | NCBI WGS metagenome assembly ODAI01 (sample SAMN02144231, study PRJEB22623) | gut metagenome | biome: sheep rumen | host: Ovis aries | place: New Zealand
AAGCCGTCCCGTCTGTTGCGATTCCATCGCAACCAGAAGAAACGGACCTGCCCTTCTGATAGCTAAATGCCTAAGAAGCCACCTCTCCAACTCCACACCTGCCGCGAGTGTGCCAACGTGACTCCCGTCCTCCACCCTCATCATCTCCTGTCGGTCAAGGGCGAGCCCACCCTAGGCACCTGCCCTTACTGGACGGAGTCAAGGTGTGTGATATTATCATGGAAAAGCGCATGCCCCCACTTTAAACCCCTCAAACCATGACACCACAAGACATCGACAAAGCCTTCCAAGGTCGCTGGCACATGAAGCAAGCCACCGTCACCGACCTCATCTTCCGAGCATTCTACGGCGACCACCCCACCGTCCAAGAGATATCCTCCGGCATAGAGTCCCTCTGCCGCGACTTCTTCGAGGCCGCCCTCCTCCTCTCCAATAGTGTGCAGCCCGCCCCCTCCTGCCTCCCCCCAAGTCCCGAAAGTTCAGTATGTCACGATGTCATCGTGACTCCAGTCGACTTCGACACCTGGTGGCATCTCTACGGCAAGAAAATCGACCGCACAAAATGCGAGAAGAAATGGAAAGCCCTCTCACCCTCCGACCAGCAGGCCTGCCTAGCCGCCACCCCCGCCTACGTCGCTTCCACTCCCGACATAAAGTACCGTCGCAACCCCATGACCTACCTCAACAACCGCTCATGGGAAAACCAAATCATCACCAGCAATGAACCATCAAAACCTACCCTCGAAGAGCAGCGACTCAACAAGCTTGCTGCCATCCTCACCGACTAGCCTCCCGCAGTCCATCCTGATACCATCCACGAAGCTGGCGCAAGCCTTGGAGAGCTTCGGCCCCGACTACCGCGACCTCGTCTTTAACCGCTACAAGGAAGCCCCGCGCAGCCTCATCGAAGCCGCCTCGAAACGTGCCCCCAACTTCCACAACGTCACCGCCTTCTTCGGCGAGGACGCCACCAAGTTCTGGCTCCGCTTCCACATAGCCGAGACCTTCGCCTTCCTTGGCATCTACGACACCGCCTCCAAGCTCCAAGTCCAGCAGACCGCAGACCTCATTCTCACCCACGAGATCTACGGCCAGCTCACCCTCCGAGAGTTCCTTGCCTTCCTCCAGCGTTTCAAGCGAGGTGACTACGGCCGCATCTACCAGTCCTCCCGTCCAAACCCGCAGGAGTTCCTAGCCTGCCTCAAGCCCTTCTGGCAAGACCTCTCCGCAGAACGCGCCCGTGCCGAGCAGGCCAAGCGCCTCGCTCAAGAGCAGCGCGACTCCCGCCCCCTCACCCCCGAAGAGCAGACCCGCCTCGCCGAGATCAAGCAGCGCCTCTCCGAAAAGTTCCACATCTAAAAAAGTCCAGTCTGTTGTCATGTCATGACAACCAAAAACCCAAAATCATCATGTCACAATTAAAAGAAATCACCATCCCCGTCCGCTTCGAAACCACCGAAGACGGCCACATCAAGTCCATCACAGTCGTAGAGCAGCTCCCCGATGCCGAGCTCTCCTTCATCCTCAACTTCCTCTCTGACCTCAACAAGTCGAAATCTCCTAGTCCCGAAATATCGTAATCCCGAATAAGATGGAAGACAAAATCCGAGCATCCCTCACCCGCATGACCGCCCACCTGGCCCGTGAGCACGGAGTAAAACAAGACGAGATCATCCGCGAGATGTACCTGTACTCCCTAGACAAGATGACGCCATGAACCAGTCAAAGCAAGATAAAAACATTAATATCAGTACATTTTAAAAACAGTTAATAGAATATGGAAAACAAGTTAAGATTGACTGGCGCTCTCAATGCAGAGAGGTTCAGCCAGCTGAAAGAAACAGCAAAGAAAGACTTCCTAGTCAAGGATGCCACAGAAATCCTTAACAAGCTTGTCAGGATTAACGAAGAGGAAGACATCGACATCCAGTTCTCCCGTGTCTACGACATAACCGCTTCCTACACTCTCCTTGACTACTATTACAACCATATCGGAAAAGTAGAAGCCGCTCTCACCTATTCCAGAGACAAAGGAGCCCATCTCATCGCCTACAAAGCATCCTAAGTCCAGTATGTTGCAATTATATTGCAACTAAAACTAAAGAAACTATGACAAAAGCAGAGGAATACTCCTTCCTTATAGAAAGCAGCCTGTTCCAGCAGCTAGCCAAAGAGCAGCAGGCTCTATGGCGAAAGGAAATCGAGCAGGCATACAATGCAGGTACTGAATGGGCTGACAAGGCCATGATTGAGAAAGCCTGTAACTGGCTTAACGACTTCTACAATGAAGAGAGGCATTGTTACCTTGTTGCAGAAGACATCGAAGCATTTATAAAAGCAATGGAGGAATAAAACTATGGAAGCACCAGAGAAGATTTATCTATCAGCAGTTGACCTCGATGATGTGGGCGACTTGCTGTCTAAATCAAATGACAGGGATGATATCGAGTATGTCAGGGCTGATGCCTTTATCGACAAAGCAGCAACATGGTTTGCTAACAGGTATCAGGCTAATGGTTCTTACTTATGTGCAGATGATATTGAGGACTTTATTAAAACAATGAAAGAAAAGTAAGGTATGCATGAAGAAATCACAACAATTGTTGTTACAATGCTATTCTGCACGCTTATGTTGTGTGTTGCAATTTTATTTAAAAATAAATAATTATGGCACAGTACATAGACAAAGCCGCTGTAGTAGCGGAGATAGAAAGGAAAATCCGTACTGAACAAGGTTATAGTTCAGGAGATGCAGAATGTGGGTATCTAGATTGTGCAAGAGAAATTCTCTCTTTCCTCGACACCCTTGAAGTGAAAGACCCATACGAGCAGTGTATTCAATATCCAAGTGTTAAAGATAGTATAAAGGATCATGCTGAAACCTATTCTTTCAACATAGAAAGTGAATTGTTTAATCAATTAACAAAAGAACAACAAGCATTATGGAGAAAGGAAATAGAACAAGCTTGTATTAGTGGTGGTGGTGCTGGTGTTGAACTTGCAAGAGACCCCCGTTACAAAGAAAATGTTGAAATGAAAGAGGTAGACTTTGAGAAAGAATGGAAAGAGTACTTCAAATACAGAGGAGATGTTGCTACAGTCAATATAAAGCATCTTGCCAAACATTTCTATGAACTTGGATTAAAAGCACAAGAAGAGCCAGAGCTTACAGTTGATGACATCATGAAGCTTGATGCCTTGTTGATAAGCATGTGGCAAAGCAAATCTCCCAACAAATACGAGGAAATTCTGAAGCAGTTTAAAGCACAGAAAGGAGAACAACAATGAAAGCATACACATCACTCTCCCAGTCCATAACCTTGGGAAAGTTCCTACCACTTGAAAGTGCTGATGGATTTTATGAATCCATCTTAAACCCAACAACAAAGGAGTGGGATGACATCTTGGTCACTGGCACAGAATGGGCAAGTCCAGAGGTAGTTATTCCTGCTTGGTCTTTGGCAGCACTAATGAACATCTTCCCCAAAGAAGAAGGTTCTTGCGTCAGCATTAGCTTTGGGTACTATGATGCTAATGGGAATTATGTAAGCTCATGGCTTTGTTGCTATGAGAAAGAAGGAGAATCTACTGATGAGTATATCATCGAAACAATACCAGCAGACAACCCTATTGATTGTTGCGTGGCTATGATTCTTAAACTTAAAGAACTAAATTTGTTGTAATTATGATACAATATCGAAAATCTGATGGAACTTTAGGAGAGTTTGATTCTGATAAGCTCCTTAATATCAATGTCGAAGGACATACTTTCACAATAACTCTTAGACATTATTTTTATGATGAATATGACTTTGAAGATGAAAACATAACAGATGTAATTGAAATTAGAATATGAAAGAACTATCAATAGAAGAAAAAGCAAAAGCCTATGACGAACTAAAAGTCAAGGCAAGTCAGATTTATAACAAAGAAAACGATGTGTTGATTATGCACACCATTGAAGACTTGTTTCCCGAACTCAAAGAGAGTGAGGATGAGAGGATAAGCCGTGAGATAACTGACTTTATCTGCTGGGCTACAGACCGAGGTTGTATAACCAAAGAGCAAGTGGAAAAGTCTAACTCTTGGCTTGCATGGCTTGATAAGCAAGCCTCTCCAGTTCTTTCCAATTCTTCAAACAATGGAAAGAATGCCTGGAGCGAAGAGGATGAATGTAATATACAGGACATAGATTCTGTACTATTTTATAACGAAAACCTTTCAGAAGATACTAGTATGGAGTTGCGCAACTGGCTACAATCCCTCAGAGACAGAGTACAGCCCCAACCAAAGCAAGAGTGGAGCGAAGAGGATGAAGAACATATTGAAAGCATCCTCAAAAGACTTGATGGAATGTGTAAGAAAGGTGCTACCTTTACCGAAACATGTTTTGCAGTAAATCAAGATATGGATTGGCTCAAATCCCTCAAAGACCGTCTCATCACAACCTCCTCACCAGCCGTGCAAGCACCCACATAGCACCTTGCCATACGGCATTACCGGCGATGTTGGAGGAGAAGTCCCTAAGCCATGTCTGCCTCGACACCTTACGGTCTATCTCCTTCAACATCATCAGCTGCACCAGCTCCTTCTCAGTCATACACCGAAGTAGCTCCTGATGGAGAACACACCGTCATAGTCCGTCAGCTTGTCCACGGCGAGGTCATGCACCAGCTTTAGCATGTTCTCCTCGTCCACATACATAGCGATGGTCTCGCTGCTGTCCGACATGATCATGTTCATCGTCACCCACAAAGCATATTTGTTATAGCAAGGAGCCTTCTCCAGCGGATAGTCATGCTTCTGCATGGCCGATGCCCATTGCTCCTTTGTCCAAGGCGCGTCAGGCTCCATCTTAGCCACGATAGCCTCTGCCTCCTTCTGAGTGAGGTAGTTCTTCCACTTGATCGACTCCAGACGGTCCACATACTCCTCCGCTTTCGCAGGACTGCTCTGAATCATGTCCTCCATCATCGAAGTCATCACACGCCCGAACACCTTCATGTTCTTCGGGTCTTTACTGGATGCCATATAGTCATACAGACTCCAGTATTTCTCTTTCATCTCCTGTGCATTCATTTCTTTCTCGATTTAATTGTTACTTTTGCACGCTTGTCACAATTAGGGCACGGAGCCTGCGGTATCACCATCGTAGGCATCTGCGGCAGCCGTGTCGTTTGAGGTTCCGTAAATCTTCCCATAGCATTTCAAATATAAAGTATCAATATAACCTTCCGCCAGCTCCAGCCATATCGCAGCATAGCTGGCCGCAAAAGCTACCGCAAGCACCGCAATTATCGTTCCGTATGTTGCTATGTCATAGCAACCATACCCCGCCGTCACCCAGAACGTCAGGCACTTCGGACAGTTAACGATAGGAATCTCCCTCCCTATCACCTTCTCCACCGCGCCAACCAGCCCCAAATGATTCATCGTCACCGAGACGAACACGATGCTTGCGATATCCCAGATCATACTCCCGTCGTAACGTTAACCGTAGTAGTAATAGCCACGCAGTTCGTCACGTTACAGCAGGGCTGCACCCCCGTAGGAGCCGCCACGGTATTTCCCACGGTCAGCGTAGGCGTGACATTAGAGGAACACGGCACACATATCGTCGTGTAGATGTTCTCCGTCCGAGGACACACATTGCACTGACACCCGCAAGTGTAAGGCATGTAAGTACACGTCCCTGAGACCAGCACCTCCTGACAGAACGTCCCGTTACCCACATCGACTGGAGCACCAAGAGCCGTAGCCCTCAGTTCAGCCGTCACAGGAAACACCTCCTGCGTACAAAGTTTCCGATTACCACAAGTGTAGTGGTCTAGCGCCAACAAGTAGTTGGCATTGGCGGCAGTACCGCCCGGCACCGTAGTCAATGAGACCACGAATGTCTTTCCGTTGTTGTTGCAGTTCATAATAGTAAAATAGTAAAAAGTAAATTATCTTGGGCTTCTATTCTATGCGCCAAGCCCTTCCTGCGCTGTCTCCCTATGCTGCATCACCGATGCGGCCTCCTCATCATGAGGAGCAAACACCAGTGCCTCGTTATTCACGATAGCGTCAATCTTCTCCGACATCGCCATCACGTCCTCCTGCATGCTCAGCACCACCGCCATCATCGAGTCCAGCACCTTCATGTTGCTGTACGCATGCTGCGAGGCGCAGTAAGCCCTCTGTGCAGGCAGGCACTTCAGGCAGTCCCCCGTACACTTGAATCTCCCCTGTCCCGTCTGTTTCGATGTCATCGAAACCTTCCCTTGCTCGTTCTCCATCATATCCGTCATCCTTTAAAGAAGTTAATAATCCTGTTCCTCACCAGCGGGTTCTTGTCCCAGTTAGAGATAGCCTCAGCCACCTTCCTTGCCGTGACAGCCCTGCATTGAGAGGCGTGCATGCCTATGAAGGCCACGATAGCCATACGGCAGTCCTCCACCTCGCTCTCGTTCTCCGCGTAAATGTTAAAGGCCAGCGGAAAGCCCTTCAGTTGCTTCTTCTCCATAGCCGTTAATCATTAATCGGTGGCAGCGCATCAACCATCGTGCCTGCAGTCTCTCCAGCAGGAGCAGCACCTCGTCTCTGCACCATCCCCCTGATAAACTCATACCCCTGAGCCAGCGTGTCCTGGTTCTCCTTCAGCCATCCCATCACCCCGTTCACCGTCTCCTTCGTATTATCCATCCACGTCGGCTGCACAGGGTCATAGTCAGGCAGCTCAGGCATGTCCTTCGCAAAGTAGTCATACAGCCTGCTGCTTTCATCAATGTCCCCCTTACACGCAAAGAGGCATTGCATCTTCAGCGTAGCCTTGCTCGTCGGTCTGATAGCTTGAATCATCTCCAGCCTCCTTTTCCTGTTCGTAAACCATCTCATAGAAGTCCCGTCTGTTGTGATGTCATCACAACCCTTTCAATCCCCCAAAGCCCCCGAAGGGGCGAGGGGGACATCAATCAGCCGTTGCACCCGCATCCCGGGCAGTCACAAGGCTTCGGAGCCGAGTACAGACTCACAGGCGTAGGATTCAGCGAAGCCCTGCCAGTCACAAAGTCCGAGTACGTCTGCTGCATCACGCTGTTCACGGCAGAGAGCTCTGCAGCCTGCTGTGCCGTCAGGTTCGAAGCCTGCTGACCGCTCACGGTGTCCGTGATGGTCTGCGAGATGGTGTAGTCACCCTGCAGACGCTCACTGCGCTCCGAGGCAAGCAAGTTCGTCAACTGATCCAGCTGACGCTGGCTGGCAGCAATCTGCACGCTGGCAATCTCCTTGGCTGCAAGGGCGGCCTCCTTGGCCTGGTTACTCTTGGCATTGGCATAGGTAGGCCCGAAGATCCAAGCACCAACTGCTGCGGCAGCACCTACCGTTCCCAGCACAAGACCTGCGATGGCAGTTCCCGAGGTGTGGTTCTTCTGCTGCATGTACCCCACCTTGTACTGCTCAAAAGGACTCAGGCCGTCACGCTCCAGAGCCTTCATAGTCATAAAATCGTTCATTTCCATAGCTGAAAAGTGATTTTTGATGGTTTGTAATAAAGTGAAATATCTCATGCCCCGAAAGGCACTACAAAGATACACCCTCTATAGCAACTATCATCACTATAGCAACTATACCTCCCGACACCCTCTGTCGCTATTTAACAATCTCCCTCTTCAGCCTCCTGATAATCCGCTCCACCGTCCGTGTGCTCACGGCATAGGCCTCCGCAAGCATGCTGATGGCAGCCGAGTGTTTCACCGCGTTACAACGCATCGTGTTATACTCCTCCACCATTCCCACATACTTGTAGTCATCACGCCTGACGTCATGCTCTGACATCAGTTTTAACATTTCACACCCCATTTTCAGCAATTCCGTAACTTTCATCGTGCAAAATTTTGTGGTTCGTAACTTTTTTCGTAACTTTGCACCCGCATCACTAATCTTACAAATTACAATAATCCGCAGTCAGAGATTCAGGGCATAGTCCCCCGGCGCTCCGACTGCGGAATTCATGTAGGATGGTGATGCGTTTTATGTGAAAGTCGGGGGATTTTTCTCACCCCTCTTCAGTCTGCTATGTCTTCTTCTCCATGCTCCTCCTCTCTAAAGGTTATGTACCTACTTATTACAATAACTCCATGTTTATTAATTAAGGAGTTGTAACACTCCATCCACCACTGCCATTAAACACAACCTTACCCCTTGTAGCATAGTTAGTACCTATTCCAGTAGGTATGTTGGTGCAATTAGAATTGACATACAATATAAGGGTATCTCCGTTGTCTCTGTTAGCTGCTATTGTGTTCAAGAAAGCAGTGACATCACCAGTAATACTTGTGCTGTCAATTGCAAGAGTCTTGAGTGGGAGTGAAACCAGGTCATTTAGCTCTCCTTCAATGCTTGATAAACTAAGTACCAGATTGTAAAGAGCGAGGCAATGCTTTAAATCTTTTGTAGTAAAGTTTAAAGTGCATTTTGTCAATGACAGAACATCTATGTCATATTTGTCCGTGATTTTAACCATGCCACCAGATTCAGTACTTACAACAGTAGCAGATCCAGGCCCAGCTGGCACAGGGACTTCCTCCGTATATTGAGTTTGTCCTACTTGTAAAGTCACGCCATCAAGAAGGAGTTTGCACTTGTTGACACTTGTTGCAGAAAACTCAATACTCCTGTTAACAGCATTCTCCACACTAAAAGTCAACATACCGAAATAAGGAAGATTACTATTATTGACAACTTCCTTTAACTGTGTTTTAAAACAATTTGCCATAACATTTAATTATTAATATTTATAAATACTTTTCTATATTATAGAATTTCCTAATCTTACAAGAACCCTTACTATTCCCTTCAACAGAATACATGGGAGAACCTCCGAAATAGTTAAATGTCCTTCCGCTATATTTAAGGATAGCATTGCCATTTTTCAATAGATAGAAGTTCATTCCTCTCGTACACCATGAGAATTTTCGAGTAGTCAAACCTTCATTTGCAATGTATGTCTGATGTGTACCAAAGGTATCATCTAGCCATATCTCCACAAAGTTTATTCCGTCATAAGTAGCTACAACCCTTGCTTTATTGTATTCATTAAGTTCCTCATTTTCCTCCTCTGTAAGCATACAATTTTCATGAGTCTCACAAATAAACAAAGGAGTATGCAAATCTCGTCTGAACATTTCCGCACCACAATAGAATGTTCCTGCGAATTTATTTGGGAGAAACTCATGAGCGACTTGTATCTTAGAATACTGCTCATCCAGTTTGTTAATCCTATATACAGCACCAGCTCCTTGATTGTCTGAACCAAATACCAAGTTATTTTCAAAAGCATAGCCATTAACAACCTGCATATAAGGCTGCTGCCGAAGAGGCAACTGTCTTCTGATGGATATGACATTCCAATCATTATCTGTTGTATCAAATCCCTTGTCTGACCAAAATAGATTGGAATTATCTTCACCTGCTATCACAAATAGCCTGTTAGAATAATCATCAATCATTACACCATGAACATGAACTTGAGTAATTATAGTTCCATCATCTACACCATCTTGATAATGATTGGTCATTTGAAATATCTGTTTCCACGTTTGACCATTATCCTCAGTGTACCACACACGTCCATAACATGTTTCAGGCTGTCTGTTTCCATAAGTAGTAGCAAGACACTTGCTACCCTTTATGTCAATATGCCAATCATAGACATTGCCGCCAAAATCATCCGCCATAATGCCAGTAGTACCATCAAGATAAGTGCATGTTATAGGCGAGATGGTAGAAAAGTCAGAAGACAACAGCATGAAAATAGTTTTCCATCCTTGATAGGCAACTCCAGCAGCTACTATATAGTCTCCATTTGCAAATTGCTTAACGCTTTTTACGACTATATTGTTGTATCCAGGAATAGATATAACATCCATTGTCTGATCATTTGCGCTTTTGACAATAGGAGTAAAAGTAATAAAGTCGCTTGTTGTTTCAAGACAATTCAGTGAAGCATCACCCTCTCCAGAACCATATTCCATTCTAATATTTGCAACAAAGAATAAGTCATCATCATTCTTTCCAACGATAATCCTTGTTCTTGTACTATCAGACGGGGAGAAATCAATTTCTTCTTGCTTGACTTTGTTTGCAATATATTCTTCGTTTATTACTTTGTGATTATTAACAAGTGCATATTGGGCTAATGTTCCGTTTGCATCATAGTAATTATAAGAATATGCGTCCTGCTTATGGAATAACTCACTCGGAGATGTCACAATACTTTTATACAACAGATTTCCTACGGTAAATAGTTTTTTCTCATTATTAATTGCAGCATCTCTTACAGAGTCATACTTTACCGTGTCAGTTTCAATGCCTTCAACTCCTCCCTTAAATACGGTATCTATATGTACGACTTTCTTGTCATCTGATGTGACACCCTCAATAATCCTGCCATTGGCATCAGTTACAACAGACTTATATTCAGGGTTACTCTCAGATGTAATAATAGCAGAAGGAGTCTCCAATGGGCAATTTACCTCTTTAATTCCACCAGCTTTAATGCCTTCCAATATTTTATGCTCACTGTCAGTAAAAACAGATAGCCATTCAGGGTTTTCTACTGTGTCTATAGGAATATTGTCAGCATGCACAGTTTCCGCATCAATTCCTCCCTGTACAATAATATCGCCTTTGATTTCACCTGCGATTTGAATATCTCCGTTAACTTCAAGGTCTCCACCAATTTTAGTGTCAGCATAAATATTCTTAGTACCGTCAAGTCCTGTAGATTCGAGAAGTTTATCCTCTTTGTCTGTCTTCACATCCAGGAATTCTGCATCAACAACAGACTTTGACTCAGCATATTGGGCGTTGATCAGTGATTCGCCTTCAATCTTATCCACCTTGGTAGCTTCAGCGGAAATAGCTCTTGTAGTCTCATTACCAATAGCAGCATTTAAAGCACTTTCAGCAGCCATAGCCCTAGTCTTCTCAGCAAGAACATCAGCATCAACAAGCTCCTTCTGACTTAGAACATAGTCTTTGATACTCTGAGGAACACCCACACCAAAAACAAAATCCCCGTCAGTCTTTACACCATAGAGAATCTTCTCTTCAGCATCAGTGACAACCTTCACAAACTCAGGATTATCCTCAATCACATCATTACCACAGAAAGACCAGTCAGCAGTATCAGTAGTAAAAGCATCAGCCATCAATCTATACTGCACATACTTATTGTCAGAACTCTGTACATATTTAATGCTCATCCCACCCTTCTTATAAGCAGCAGAAAGACCACTCATAGCAGTCAGTGCAGCAGAAAGACTAGCATAACTATCACCAGTATATGCCGACAAGTCAAAAGCAGAGCCGTCTTTGATGATACTATCAAGTACTCCACCTGACTGCACAGGAAGCACAGAGCCAACTGTAGGTGCTGCATCCACATGCTCCTCCCAGTACTCCCAAAGCGCAGGGTCAATCTTGGCTTCCGTGATAGCTCCGTCAGCAATCTTTTCTCCAGTCACGTTACCATCAGCAATCTTAGCAGTAGTAACATTATAATCAGCTATCTTATTAGTAGTAACAGCAGGAGGAGTATCAACCCCGTCAACCATTCCACCAGATATTTTATCTGTAGTAACTGCGCCAGCAGCAATATTACCTTCCTGTACACATCCCTCAGTCAGGTTCTCATTCTGCACTGCCCCCGCAGCTATATTCCCTGCAATGACGGCATTAGGAGCCAGCTTCTCATTGGTAACTGCTCCATCATGAATCTTATGTTCAGTGACAGCCCCTGCAGCAATCTTGTTCTCAGTTACAGCGGGAGGAGTTGTCCACTCTCCAGTGACAGGATCTACAGAGCCAGAAATCTTATCAGTAGTGACATTATAATTCTTAATCTTATCTTCACTTACTGCAAAGGGGAAAATCTTCTCAGTAATAACAGCATCCTTTGCTATGTGAATACTCTGTACTGCTCCAGTACCAAGGTGTTCAGTATGCACTGCACCACTTGCAATCTTATCTTCTCTGACCGCTCCAGAAAAAATCTTTACAGAGGTTACAGCCCCATCGGCAATCTTTGCCGTAGTGACAGCAGGCTGAGTCATCACCCCATCTATAAGTCCTCCAGATATCTTATCCTCAGTTACTGCCCTATCTGCTATCTTAGAAGTAGTAACAGCCTTGTCAGCAATCTTATCTGTAATGACACCCGTCGGAGTCTCGCTCTCCGGGTTGTAGTCCTCAATCTTCTGCGTGGTGACGGCTCCGTCGTGGAGCTTCGGTGTGGTGACGGCTCCTTCGTAAATCTTTCCGGTGGTGACGGCTCCGTCGGCTATCTTGTCGGTGTCCACTGCTCCATAGGCTAGTTTGTCCTCGACTACCGCTCCGTCCGCTATCTTATCAGTCGTTACCGCTCCTTTCAGGATATCATCGGTCTCTACAAGGGGAACCTCATGCCCCGTATGAAGGTCTTCTCTGAATGTTGGCATTTTGATTAACTATTTTTATGAAGGATTCTTAATGTCTGAATATCTCTGTCGCAACTATATATTGGAAAACTGAATTGTCGTTGGCGTTTTGGTAGTACAAATCTTGATGTACCTGCCGCGTTCGATGACACCGCCCTGTGGAGGGTCGCCGTCACCGATGTAAGTACCGTGGAATATCCTGATGCGGAAGTCAGGCCCAGTCCATTTCGTAATAAGAGCCTTCGGGAAGGGGCCGTCTTCCGTGTCGCTCTTCTTGATCACAAGCCTCCCCTTGTCAGGAAGCGTCACCTCCAGCCAGCAGTCACCCGTCAGCTGCAAGGTCTCACTCACCCAGGCATGAGCATCATCGCTCCACTCACCGTTAATAGCCGTTATCTCACCGTGTCTCATCTCGTTTCACTATAAATTAAGCTATCCTGTCTGCCGTGCCAAGGCTCATCCTGGCTATCTCCAGCATGCGGGCTGCACGCGCGTCACCATAGGCAGAGCAAAGCAGAAAGGCAAGGTAGTAAATGATGGCAGTCCTGGCCCGAGGAGGAAGAGCATACGCCGTAATTTCCAGCGACGTCCCTGACCCAGTCGTTATTGCTTTCGGTTCGCAGTTTGCGACATAGGTAAGACAAACACTCTTGGTATCTTCCCACGGCCACACTTCAAGCTGCCTCTGGCTCTTTTCAATGAGAGCAGCCTGCGGACGGTCGGCTGTGGCAGTGGCTCCGTTGCTGTCATAGAGCTGAAGATACTCGTCTGAGTCCTCGCTGATGGGCACTCTTACGGCTCTGTGCCACCCTTCAACGCGCACCCTTGCAAGCTTTATGAAATTAGAGTCAAGTGTGATGACGCCTGCATCATAGTCGTCGATTTGGTCAATATCAAAACCTGTATCGTCACTGGTCACGTCCACAAGCACACCGGTAGGAACCTCAGTTGTAGTACCTGTTTCTACTTCATCACTCCCGCCAAGCATGTCAGCAGGGGCAAAAAGACACACCCACCTCAGCGCATCACCAATCTTGTCTTTGATGATGCTATCCATCTTCGACTCGTCATTAAGCCCAGCATCTGCAAGCGAGGAGCCGTTATCGGCTTCCTCGTCAATGCAGAGCCTGACACTTTTGACAATATCCTCTACTTTCATACCGTCCTTTTGTACATCCGTCTAAAACACTAGCTGCTCTTAGCCTCATACCTGCCGTCTGCCCAAGTCTCGATAGCACCGTTTTCGCCAATGGCAGCGGTAATGCCGGCTGTGACACGGGCATCAATGACGGCTGCAAGCTTCGTAGCTCCGTCGTCGGTAGCACTAAGGAGGTTCAGCACTTCCTGAAGCGACTCAATCTTGTCATTCTCGGTGACGTCACTCAGGAGCTTGTCTTGAAGGGCTTCCTTCTGAATGTCTGAATATCTTCCCATGATAGTAATCTTGTTAAAGGTAAAACAATCTCCCTCCCCTTTGGGGAGGGCAGGGGTGGGGTTCAGGTGGTGGGGTTTTATTTCTCCGTCAAATTAGGAAATTCCACACCCTTCTGGGCTGCAATCTTAACGGCCTGCTTGCCGTTCTTCACCACCACTCCGTAATGCGAGAACACATACTCGATGGCCTGCTCAGGTGACGTCACATCGTCCACTATCTCCTTCTTCGGAGCCTTAGCCTCCACCTTCTTGCCGTTCTCGTCAATAACGCGCTCCAGCTTGATGATGCCGTTCTTAAACAGGGGGCTATCCTCCAGCAGCAGCTGATAGAACTCATCACGGAGTGTACAGCGGGCAGGAGTGTTTGGCAAAAACATGTTGCCGTCCTTGAACGTATAGGTCACCACCATCTTGCCGCCATTGCTGGCAAGCTGAAAGACGGCGCTGTTCTTCTTCTGGTTGAGCTTATAAATCTTTGTTGCCATAATTGTAGTTCTAAAAGAAAAAAGAGGGTTCGGTAGAACACAATTGGAACTACCTCCCCCTCCGTATCATTTTTACACTGCGCTGGTGTAGCCGGTGTACTCAGCCCATGCACTAGTAGTAGTGCTGTACTGCCACACGGTTCCTGCCTTGTAGGTAACAGGTGTATCGCCGCTCTCGTCTACATAGTCCTGTGTCAGAGCAACGATGGTTCCGTCAGCAGGGGTAGCGGGGAATGACGGTGCGCTCACCACGTTAGTACGGGCAGCGGTGTCGGGCAGCGAGAAGATGATGTCGCTCGGGCCAACGATGATTGAGTTGTAACCGCGCAGGGCGATACAGTCAGCCTCGTAGTGAATCTCACGCTTGGCATCGCGAATCTCGCCAGCACCCTTGCTCATATCGTTGGTGAACTCCTTCTCACCAATCTTCACATAGCGGGTAGCACCCTCGAGGTCGAGCACAACGCAGACCTCATCCATGCCGATGGCATCCAGGCCCTGATCCCAAGTGAAGTCGGTAGTACCGAAGGTGGTCTTCAGGCGCTTGAAGTCGATGTCCAGCTCCTTCACGTCCTCCATCTTGATGATGCGCTTGTTGTCACCCATGTCAAGGTTCAGCAGCCACTGCATGAAGGTGCTTCCGCAGAAGGCATACGAGTGAGAGTTCTGCGAGAACGTGGTGTGCTGCAGCTTCGAGATGGCAATCAGGTCGCCGACGGTGATATGGCCCCGGTCTACGCTGAACGAGTTGGTCCCCTGCCACAGAATACCCTTGCTTCCGTAAGCATCCTCAACGCTCTGGTCACCGTTCACCACCTGAATGCGGGTCTTGGCACCCATCCAGTAGGTACGCTCGGCACGGAGGTTGTAGTTGCGGATGGCATTGGCCTTCACGTCTGCAACATGCCAAGGCATCTTCTTCTTCACCTTCTCGAAGTCGTTCGTCCACACAATGTTCAGCAGCTTCTTCTGCACACTGAAGTCCTCATAGCGGGGCTGGTAGTTCTCAGGAGTGATCAGCAGCTGGCTCTCACCGGCAATAGAAGCACCTGCGCACAGGTAGCAGTTGGCGGGAAGACCCTTGTTCGTGCTCACTCCGTTGGCGGGGAACTCATGCACCTCATAGGTGTCACCTGCACTAGCACCACTCTTCAGCGGGCCGTTGATAGGAGCAACAAGCACATAGCTGCTAGTCACGTCAAGCACGAACATCTCGAGGCATCCCTCTACAGCAGAACCGTCATCGGTATAGCCCTCCACAAACGGAGCGAAGATTGTTGTTCCCTTGTAGAAAGCCTTTATCGAACCGCCAAAGTTCGAAGAGGTCAGCTTCAGCGTTCCGTCAGCCTCCTGTGTGATAGCTTCAATGGTACGTCCGTCCAAGGTGTCACCACCCACGCGGGCATGCTTCACCGTCCAGTTCTGGAGGTTGACCTTCCGTGCGACACGACGCGCAATGGAGAGTAGCGGAGTACGCCACGGCTGAAACTGGGTTATACCTCTGTCCCATTCATCGTCGATGTTCTCCTCCGCACGCTGCTGCGAAGAACTCATCTGAGTGCCGTTCAGCGTCTCACCAACGGTTCCGTCACCAGGAATGTGAAGGTCGTTGTTCGCAGGATTGGCAATCTCGTTGCCGGGATTGTTCGTGTCCTTCGCTGTAGCACCCTCATCGCCGATAGGAGCGTCATTAACTACGGTGGGCATAGCCATAGCGCCGCCACCACTAACTACGGCAAGCACGAAGAGCAGACAGCTCAACACCTGCCAGAAATCGATTCTCTTAATCTTTTTCATGATGCTAAAATTTTTATTTCAGTTTTATATCTCGTTCAACGGTGCCTGCCGCTTCTCCGGCAGGTCTAGTGATAGTTCTGCAAGTCCTCGAAGAAACCGCCGCCTCGCTTCTGCTTCTGTGCGGCACGGCCCTGACCCTGACCGAACGAAGGAGGAACCTGACTCTCGTCGAAGGTCTTCAGCTTGTTCGTGTGCTTCTCATTGCGGGCCTGCATGGCAGCTTCCTCACGGGCATTCTTCATGTCGTTGTCGTAGTTCATGGCATGCAGCAGGGCTACCCAAGTGTCCTTGGCCACCTCACCGCTGAAGGCAGGGGCAAACACCTCATCCCAGAAGTGTGTCCACAGCCGGTCCATCTGCTCGTCACTCAGCCCATACTCCTGCTGCACGGCAGCAAGGTTGTCAAGGCTGGCGGCGATGGCAGCATCCTTGGCAGCTTCAGCAGCCTCTCCTTCGGCCTGTCGCTTCGTCCAGTCGGCAAAGCCGTCAGTCACCTTAGCCATCACCTCGGGGTCATCGAGGGCAGCCTTGATGTCGATGCCGTTCTTGCTCAGCCATACCAGCGGGTTCTCCTCCTCGTCCATGAGCATAGCACCTACCCAGCGGTGCTTGTCAAGGATGCCGCTCAGTTTCTTGCCTGAGCTGCGCAGGTTACGCAGTTCCTCACGGTCTCGCCCCATGCGCTCATAGCGGGCCTCCTTGTCCTCAAAGTCCACATCGGGGTTATCCTCTGCCCACATAGAGGCATACTTGTCTCTGTTGGGACGGGCCTCAACGGCCTCAGCCCCCTGCTGCATCTCAACAGGGGCCTCCTCAACTTTCTTCTTGTTCTCTGCCATATAGCTTTTAACCTTTTAACTCTTAAACCTTTTAACTAAAAAAAGTCACGGCAAATATATAAAATGCCCTGCACCTCTTTTCCGTCTCCGAACAACCTGCCAGCACCCTCTACCCACCTCGTTCGGACACGGCGAATCAACGGCTCCTTTTCGCTATTTTTGCCACATAAAAAACGATACAATGGCTAATATCAGGGCATTATCGACAATCATGCCGCACGGCAAGGCTCACGACTCAGTACGTGAACGGAGCCGCGCGTCAGCATATACGCTGCCTGTGCACCGCCGCCACCGCGTCGACCTCGACCTCAAGGCACGCTGTGAGCAGGCATGGAACAACAAGGAGGACATACGCAACGTCCGTGAGCGCATCAAGCAGTACACTTACTCCGACCAGTGGGGCGATATCATCCGCTATCGGGGTGGAGAGGTCACCGAGCGGGAGTACATCAAGCTAAAAGGCAACGTCCCTCTCCAGAACAACATCATGATATCCATCCTCAACTCCATCGTCGGACTCTATGCCAAGCAGGCGGGCGAACCTAACTGCTTCGCCGTGAAGCAGAACTCACAATGGCTCTCCGACATGATGACGGCCACCATGCAGTCGTGCTGGCAGAAGACATACATGTCCGACGTCCTGAAGAATGCCTTCGAGGACTTCCTCATGGGTGGAGTGGCCATCTCGCGCGAGTCATACGAAGAGCGCAACGGACACCGCGACGCATGGACGGACATCATCAACCCCAATCATGCCTTCTGGGAGTCGGGAACGGATGTCCGCATGACCGACACCCAGCTCATCGGCGTGCTGCATGATGTCGCTCCCGGCGAACTCTACCGTAAGTTCTGCAACCGTCAGTACGGATGGACGATTGACGAGATCAACAAGGTCTTCGAGATTGAGCGCACCGACGAGCACCGCTATTTCCGCGCACCTTCGCTCCAGCAGAACGAGGAGGAAGACCTCGACCAGCTGTCCTTCGACCGTTCCTCGTCCAACGGCAAGTGCCGACTCATAGAGGTCTGGACGAAGGAGTCCAAGACGCGCTACCAGTGCTACGACCCGCTGGCCACCAATGGCGATGAGGTCGAGTATCGTGTCGAGCTGGCTGATATTTGGCATGTACGTCAGGAGAACCAGCTCCGCATACAGCAGTGCCAGCAGGTCGGCATGCCCGAGGAGGAGTGGCCGCTCATCGAGTATGAGGTCATCGAGGACGAATACTGGTACTACACCTTCATGGCTCCCGACGGAACGGTCATCGCCGAGGGCGAGAACCCCTACGAGTCCAAGGATCATCCCTTCACCATCAAGCTCTACCCCTACGTCAACTCCGAGGTGCATCCCTTCATGGGCAACATCATCGACCAGCAGCGTTACATCAACCGCCTTATCATCATGCACGACATGGCGGCACGCTCTGCGGCAAAGGGCCTCACCATCTTCCCCATCGAGTCCATACCCGACGATATGTCGAAGGAGGACATCGCCGAGGAGATGACCGAGTTCGACGGACTCCTCTTCTTCCAGACCAACAAGATGAATCCCAACCTGCGCCCTGAGATTATCACATCAGGAGCAGTACAGATAGGCACTCAGGAGCTGCTGCAGATGGAGCTGAACCTCGCCCGCGACATCACCAATGTCTCAGGCGCATTGCAGGGAAAGACACCCTCTGCCGGCACGTCTGCTGCCCGCTACATGCAGGAGACGCAGAATGCCACCACATCACTCGAGTCCATCATGCAGGACTTCACCTCGTTCTCAGAGCAGATAGCACGGAAGAAGTGCATGACCATCAAGCAGTACTATCGCGACGGACGATATGTCACCAACAAGGACAACACCGTCCTCTACGAGTACAACAACCTCTCTGCACGCGACGTCGACTTCGAGATCAACATCAAGGACTCCGGCAAGACAGCCGCATTCCAGACCTATGCCAACGACACGGCCAAGGAACTGCTCCTCGCCGGTCTCATCGACATCAAGCAGTACCTCTCATCAGTCACCCTCCCCTTCGCCGACGACCTCCTCCAGCTCATAGAGCGCAGCGAGGCCCAGCAGCTTGCCCAGCAGCAGCTCACGGCCCAGGGCGGCGCCAACCCCCAGCAGCTAGCCGCCGCCCAGCAGGCCCTAGCCTCCTAAAGTCCAGTCTGTCGCGACTGAGTCGCGACCAAACCAAAGAAACATGTCAACGATAACATCAACAGCAATTGTACCTGACATAGAAGAGGCAATACCGACGGAAGTATTTATTTCCTTCGCCTATTCTAATGCCTATCCCGATGTGAAAAGGCATCTGTCAACCATCGGAAAGCGGACTGCCAACAAGGCAGGAGAGAACATCTTCTCCATGATAACGTTGTCATCTGCAGAAGAGCCAATCCTTCAGCAATACATACAGCAGGCAACTCACAATGTCGTTGCAGCTATCGAGCAGTTTGTCTCCAATTATTCCGAGAATACCACAGGAGTCACATTCAAGGTAACCAACACACGTTGGAAAGACCCTACTACTCCAGACTTTGTTGGGACATTCGCATATTCCTTCAAGAAGTATGTGGTCATGTACACCGTAGCAGAATACCTCTCTATGAACTTCCCAGAACTCGCGCAGAAATACTTCGATGCAGCCTTGCAAGCCCTGCAGGCCATCATCCGACTGGTCTTCTTCAAAGCACCGCAGACGGCAGCTGACGTTGTCAGGACGCTCTCGTTCGGAACAACACCTATCGGGCAGTCATCCTACGAGTTTGTCGTGCCTACTGACTCTCTTATCGGAATGATAGTGCAGAATGTGGGTGCAAGGGTTACCATAATGAGAGGAATAGCGGAGGCATCCGCAGATGTTGTGGTCAGACGAGATGACGGAAGCACAGCACTATTCCCAGGAACAAGCTCGCACAACAGCTTCACAGGGCATGATGACTATGACATAACTAATGCCCAGTACATAAGCGCAAACAAATCTGCCATCGGCACATTTATCCATTACAAGCCTGATACAATAGATGCAATACAGGCCGACGATATCCTGAAAATAACACCAACAACATAATCGAATATTCACAAACAAAATAGAATCATTATGTCAAAGACACTAACCCTGAGCCTTAACAAAAAGCTCATCATCGAGGCCGTAAAGGCCGACACCTACATCACCGGCGCAATAGATAAAAGTGCCGATGCAGTGAAAAATTCAGCCCTCGCCTACAACGAGCAGGCAGGTGACGATACCTACCATGAGCGAAAGCTGTCGCGCACACTCGCTGGAGCAGTAGGGTCGCTGGAGGCTAACCTCGCAGAGTTCGTAGACACGGCAGAGAACGATGGTATTACAGATACCCTTGCCGCTGCTGGTGATGACGGCGGTTTCAGCATCATCATCAAGGTGTCAGAGCGCTACAACAACGGCCTCGCTTACCCCATCGCCCAGCTCTCACAGGAGTACATCGTCAACAAGATGCTCTACTACTGGTGGCAGTCCATCCGCCCCGCACTTGCAAAGGACTATCTCGCTTTCTCAGCAGAGTCGCTGACCAACATACGTCTCTGCCTCGCCAAGACGGCTCCGCTCACATCTGAGGCCGACTATGAGGATGTGTCAGGTGAGGTGTCTGGTGCTGGTGGTTCCTCAACTACGACGGTAGAAACAGCTGCTTACACCAATAGCAAGTTCCAGCTGACTTGGTCTACAATCTCTGCAGCATACCTCGCAGGAGGATTGAAGATTTCATGCACCGACCCCGGAGTAAAGCTGACCGTGAAGATTGGTTCTGGCGACCCGCTTTTCACCATCGGTTCTGTGCCACACACCATTTCCCAGAGCGAGTACCTGAACATCAGTTCGCACATTGGAGAGACCGCAAAGGTAGACTTCATCCCTGCAAGTACTCCTGGAGCTGGAGCAGTACTCATCGCTACATCAAAGGCATCTTCATAAACGATTTGCATCATGACCCAAACCATCAAACTAACCCTCTCCAAGAGTCTCATCATCAACTCAGTGAAGAATGAGACCTTCTTGGGTGGGCAGGTGAAGAAGGCGGCTGACGATAAGCTCATCACCGAAGCCTACCACGAGCAGGCCGGTGATGAGCAGTATCAGGAGCGACTGCTCGAGCGTGGACTCTACACCAACCTCGAGGAGCTGAAGACATACCTCTCCGACTACCTTGCCGACAGTGGCCAGTCTTCTGCCGACAACCTCTACTCAGAGGTCGACGGCGACTCCATCGTCCTGTCCATCGTCGTGTCAGAGCGTTTCAACCGCAGCTACACCACATCCCTTGCCCGCCTCTCCTCGAAGTATATTGAGGAGGCCATGCTCATGGACTGGTGGAAACCCATCAACGAGAAGCAGTCGGCACTCTATGCCCAGTTCATCGAGCGCGACCTAGCCGCCATCAAGCGATGCTTCAACAAGACCGCCCCAGTCGCCCCAACGGCCACCTACACCACCTTCCTCAACGTCACAGGCTCAGCCATCGACATCGGGGTAGGCGAGGAGCACACCGTCACCTATGCCATCTCCGACGGAGCCATCGACGATATCGAGGCAATGGCTGCCGACACCTTAGTCTGCACCATAGGCCGCTCAGAGCAGGGCTTCACAGTCATCGGACGCCAGTTAGGCCACACCTACATCCGTCTCTACTCCCGTCACAGCCCCCTCCTCGCCAGCACCCTCCATGTCTACGTCACCGACCAAAGTTAAGTATGTCGCGATGCCATCGCGACCATAACTCTCAATCCTCAAATCTCAAACCAAGAAGATGCTTCACGACAAATCCCAAGGCAACTACCGCCCCGTCCCGCTGGCAGGCCCACACCCTCCCAAGCCCGACGATAACTGGCCGTACCACAACCATCCCACAACACCGCACGACACGGAGTTCGGCATCAAGAACCCCAAGTTCGAGCGGCACATCTTCATCCGTCGCGACCAGCTTCTCTACGACATCGACGCGCAGATAGCCATGATGTCGAAGGCACGCCGCAAGGATGACGGCACAGAGGATGATGCCTTCTCCAATGCCACCGCCACCTTCAAAGACCAGTTCTACCGCTGGATCGACAAGCACATCGGCATAGCCAAGGAGAAGATGTCTGCCTTTGTCCTCGAGCAGTTCCGTCCCACCGACATGAACAATATCTCTCAGGACGACGAGGTCGATATCACCCTCCTCATGCCCGAGTGGTGGGACGACACCATCTTCCAACAGCTCACCCAGGCAGTCCACGACTACATCGTCAATGCCACCCTCTTCGAGTATTTCTCCATCACCCTTGTTGTCTCCACACGTTACAGCACAGGTCCCGACCCTGCCACCAACGTCAAGCAGCAGCAGATGATGGATGCGATGGACAAAATCAAGAAGCTTGTCAATGCCTCCAAGCCCGGCCGCATCCGCAAGCCCTTCAAGCCCTTCTAAAATGTTAAGTATGTCGTGATGCCATCACGACAAAAAATAAGTCTCAACCCTCAACCCAACAATGTGACTCATCGTTTTTTATGTTTTAGGTTAGTAGTTGTTTTTGTACTGGTGGGGTCGTACTTTCTTTTACCGAAGTACGGCTTCACTTTCATTAGTCCCGTCTGTTCCGACTCTGTCGGAACCCCCATTTCTCATTTCTCATCTCTCATTTCTCATCTAACCTACCCCCTCTCCCATGCCAACATCTTCCACCTGGCTGCCAACTGCCTCTGCCTCTTCCTCCTCCGCTGTCCCCTTCATCTTGCCATCACCTACACCATAGCCGTCCTATCTTCCTTCCTCCCAAGCTTCGCTCTTTCCTCTTTCCACATTCCCCTTTCCTCTCTCCACTCCGAACCCACAATGGGCTTCAGTGGAGTCATCTTTGCGATGGTAGGCATGTCATGGGGTCGTGTCCATCGTTTCCGTGAGATGCTGTCCCGAAACAAGTGGTTCCTCATCATCCCCGCCTTCATCCCCAATATCAACGCCCTCCTCCATCTCTACTGCCTCCTCCTAGGCTACCTCGTCTCGTCCACTATATCGAAATACCGAAATATCGAAATCCCGCCAAAAAACCTCAATCTTTAACCTTCAACCTTTAAACTTCCCAAACAAGTGCGCCAAGAAATCAAAGACATCATAGCCGAGAACCACAACCGACGGCAAGCCATCTACGGCCCTTACGATCAGCTCACAGGCATCGGATGCTACGGATTCATCGAAGGCCTGCGCAAGCATGTCGTTATCCCCGACTGCATCATACCCGAGATGTGGGTCATGCCCGAGACGCTGCAGACGGGCATCTACCATGAGGTGCTGCGCTACGGCTCCATACAGCAGTTCATAGAGGAAGGCATGCAGCGTGACTATACCGAGAACTACCGGCAGGAGGTGGAGTTCGCGCTCTTTCAGGCACGTTGCGCTGATGACCCTGAGTTCGCCTTCATCATGTGCGACCAGATTGTCGACAAGGAACATGGTGGCATGGTTCCCTTCCGTCTGCGCTATGCCCAGCGTGTCCTCCTGAAGACCTTCGAGGAACTGCGCCGCAAGGCCAAGCCCATCCTCGTCGTCCTTCTAAAGGCCCGTCAGTGGGGAGGCTCCACACTCACGCAGATGTACATCAAATGGATGCAGGAGTACCGCCACCCCAACGGCTGGAATGCTGCCATCGTAGCACAGGCCGACTCCACAGCCAAGAAGATCAAGGCCATGTACCGCAAGGCCGTAGAGACACAGAAGGGCTGGACGATAGGCATACCGGGAGCAGCCCTGCAGATGACTCCCTACGAACGCTCCGACTCTGACTTCCAAATCTCCGACGGACGGTTCCTCGCGCGTACATCTATATTATCTATAGCATCCTTCAACTCCTTCGAGAAGTGTCGTGGCGATAACTACAAGCTCGTCCACTACTCCGAGGTGGCCAGCTGGAAGAAGACTCCCGAGCACGACCCTGAGGAGGTCATCTCCAACCTCGAGGGAGGATTCATCGGACTCCCCGACGAGATGGCTGTCTTCGAGTCCACGGGCAAGGGTAACTCCGGCTTCTTCTACGACCTCTGTCAGGATGCCATGCGCGAGGACTCCACGTCGGCCTACCGCTTTGTCTTCATACCATTCTTCATGATTGAGCTGGACATGATGCCCAAGGGTGCAGACGGCTTCACCGAGGAAGAGGAGGAACGCTTTGCCGAATGGCTCTGGACGAACCGCACCAAGGAGCAGTGCCCCCCAGGCTATCGTGAGTCGGGCAAGTTCTTCTGGAAGCTGTGGAAGATGGGAGCATGCTTCGAGGCCATCAACTGGTATCGCACCAACCGCAACAAGCACCGCGACCACGGACACTTCGCCTCCGAGGCTCCTATCGACCCCGTCGAGGCCTTCCGCAGTTCGGGCAATGCTGTCTTCGACCCCTATGCCGTCGATGACCTCCGAGATGACTGCAGCGCACCCAAGAAGCCTATCGCCTATGCCGATGTCATCCTCAAACCCTTCGAGACACGCTCCAAGGCCATCTACCGCGATGCCCGCATCACCTTCCGTGAGGACAACCAAGGCGAGATGAAGATATGGACGCCACCAAACAACCATATCTTCAAGGTCAAGAACCGCTATGTCGTGTCCGTCGATATCGGTGGAGCATCCGACAAGTCCGACTATACCGTCATGACCGTCATCGACCAGATGGGTCTCTGCCCTGAGGTCAAGGGCCGTCCCCGTGTCGTGGCCCGCTGGCGTGGTCATGTCCGTCATGATATCCTCGCATGGAAGGCTGCCGCCCTCGCTCATTACTACGACGATGCCCTCCTCGTCATCGAGTCCAACACCGCCGACCGCGAGAAAGACCAGAACACCGAAGGCGACCACTTCGGAACTATCATCAACGAGATTGCACACTACTATCCCAACCTCTACCAGCGCAACAAGACCCCCGAGTCCGTCACCGAGGGCATAGAGCCTATCTACGGCTTTCAGACCAACAAACTCACCAAGCAGTGGGTCATCGACAACCTCATCGCTTGTGTCGACGACAAGCTCTGGGAGGAACCCGACGAGCAGATGTATCTCGAGTTGGGATGGTACGAGCGCGACCCCGACACAGGAAAGATGGGCAACAAGCCCGGCTCAAACCGCCACGACGATGTACTCATGTCCACAGCCATCGGCCTCTACGTCACCTACAACAACGACATCTACCGCCCCTCCTGGAAGCAAGAGCAGAAGCCCAAGGAAAAAGACCTCGTCCGCACCGAAGCCACCATCTAAAGTTCAGTATGTCGCAATGCCATTGCGACTCAAAAAATCTCAATCCTCAATCCTCAAATCTCAACTCATCATTAACAATCATCCCCAATCATTCACACCCCTCCCCAAAACCCTTCTCAAATACGGAAAACATTCCGTATCTTTGCATCATGGGTAAGGAAAACTTCGACATATCACGACAGATGCAGCGAGACCTCATAGCAGCCTACAAGCAGGTATGCGGCTCATGCTGGACACAGCGGCAGGCTTACGAGCGCATGGTGCAACAACCCGCACCACGGTTCTATGTCACCGCCAAGCAGGCCAGTCAGGTCATAGCAAGGATGGTGCGTGGCGACTTCACCTTCGTCGACAGGATGCAGCCCATGCGCCGGCAGATGTACTACGACCTCTTCGATGTGGTCATGCAGCTCTTCGAGAAGCGCGAGTTCATCGGCAAGAGCCTGTCCTATGTCATGAACTTCGCTGTCGTGCAGCCTGCACCGCGATTCTATATCGGCCCCATACGCGCAAAGAATATCCGTGCCTTCCTCCGCAACGGTGTCTACGACAACAACGGCAAGATCATCGATGCCAAGCTGCCCTCATACGTCAGGACGAGGGAGTATCAGGCGCGAAAGAACAGAGAACGTCAACTATTAAAGAAGAAAGGCTTGTCATGATGGATGTAGGAAAGAACGTCCGGCGAAACAGCAAGGCCGTAGCCAAGCTGTCCGACTCCGTGCAGGGCATGATTGCCAACTGGACGGAGCAGCAGTTCCCCTATTTCGTAGAGACGATGGAGCTCATCCGTGAGAATGCACCCGTCAAGTACGCGCAGCTCTTCCTCAAGATGGTAGAGCTGGGCATCATACGTCAGACCGACATCAACGTCAATGTCAACTACCAGCGTGACCGCGAGGACTTGCAGGCACTCGTCCGCACCAAGCTCTCACTCCCCGACAGCGGAACCTACACCCCCTACGAAGAAGTCACCCCTGTCCCCGTCACGCAAAAGAAAGAGAAATAAAGTTTCATAATAATCTATTTTTTTTCATAGCGCAGTAATAATCATCTTTTGTTTTTTAAGTGTTTAAGTTTGTATTAAGATTCAAGCACACAGGGTGACCCATCCGCGAGGACAGGTCACCCCTTCTTCATAAATACCCCCTCCAGTTGGAGGGGGCCAGGGGGAGGCCAAAAACCCCCACCACTCTCCCGAGCAGCAGGGGTCACAATCAATAACTAAAAACTAACCAAACTTATGAGAAAAAGAAAAAACACAATCGTCCAGTCTGTCGCGATGTCATCGCGACTATTACAGCGACACCTCATCCAGCATATCCACGACCTCCTTCACGGCCTCGTTATACTGCCTGCGAAGCTCTTTTCGCTCAGCACCTTCAGCCATGTTTGCAGCCTTGTTAATCTTACGGAGCTCCTTCTCTGCCTCCCTGACGATGTTCATGCGAACCGCATCAACACCCTTCGACAGCTCTTCAAGCTTCAGGTAGTATGTCGGGTCGGTATCTGCCAGCTTCTTATAGCCGTTCATGGCATCATACAGCTTGTCAGCATCTTCACGGTACTTGCGGTACTTCGCAAGGGTCCGGTAGTACTGAGTCCTGTCATCGCCCTGCTGCACGAAGGCCTTCAGACCTTCCACCTTCCTGACGTTAAAGTCTTCGGCTGCGCCTTCCGTAGCAAGGTCTTTGACATCACGGCCAAGAGAGATGGCGTTCGAGAACATCTTACCGGGGCCGCCAGTATACTGCTCCCACAGATACTGCACGATGGCGGGGTTCACCTCCAGCTTGCCACGCATCGCATCATCACCGCCACCAAGCTCATGCAGCTTCTTCATCGCATCCACAAGCACCTGGTTCGTGCCTGAGTACACCTTCTGATATTCTGGTGTGTACTTGTCGCTGTCGAATCTGTCTTCGCGGAAGATGGGTCTTCCTGTCCAGCTGCGGTTCGAGGCAACGCTGATGACGGGGGTAAGAACGGAGAATGTCTTGCCTGCTGCCTCTGCCAGCCAGTCTTTGCTGAACAGTCCTCCCTTCGTCACCTTCGTATTGATGTCTACGGGAGAGAACGAGTTGAGGGCATCCACTATCTCCTCATTGATCGACTTGTCTGCCGATTCCAGGTTAGGTGCATAGAGCCTGCTGGCTGCAATGTCACCAAGGGCAAGGAAGGATGATAACTCCTGACCTACTGGTATGGTGATGAAGTTGTCATTGCCTATATAGATGCAAAGGTTCTTCCTTCTCACCCAGTCTGGAAGGTTGGCATACGGGTCATCATCATCACCGCCAAGCATAGCCGCAAGTGCCATGTTGATATATGGCAGCAGCATGCCAAAGGCAAAGGGAGGTAGTGCATACATGCCTGCCCATCGGCTTATGTATTTCTTGTTCAGCGTTCCGTCAGGGTTCTTGAAGTTCTTGAACGTGGTGGCGATAGCCTGAACGGTAGCATTGAAGAACAGACGGCCTTCACCGAAGACCTGAGAGGTCAGGCCTGCCGCTCTTGCTGCTGCTACGACCTTGTCTCTCTCGCTCTTGAAACCGCTGGCCTTGCTGCCGGAGCCACGACGGTTGAAGTTCACCGTAATCTCCTTCGCATCGTAGGCACTGCGTGCTTTGGTTCTGCCCGCATAATGTCGGCTGGCTCTGTAGGTGGCAAAGCGGGCATTGTTCTCGATGGCCTCGTTGTAGGCTTCGATAGCACCGAGGGTGAAGTCCCATAGCTTGCTGTTGAGCTTGACGGCCTTGCCGTCCTTCAGCTGCTTGTTAACTTTCTCCATCTCCTTCTCGATGTCTTCTATCTTCTGCATCTGCACAAAGCCCGTGATGCCGCCGTTATCCATAAAGTCCTTGAAGTCGCGCTCCACCTCCTTGTTCATGTCGAGTGTGCCGGCGCGGTACTTCTTGAAAAGACTCTTGATGCCTTCCTTGCCGCGTGTATGCACAGGACGCGGGAACGTCTCTTTGTAGTACTTATGGGCAGCATGGGCATAGCCCTGACCTTCTCTCACGCCAAGCATCATCCTGAAATGTGTCCAGTCACGCATCATGTTTCGAAGGGCAAACGTAGGACTGAACGAGGTGAACGCGCCTGCCATCTTGTTCTTGATCCAGTTGTTCACATTGCTGATGGGGTTATGGTTGCGCTCAAAGCGGGTATGACCGTTCAAGGCCTGCGCAGCACGAGGATTACCGACAAAGGTCATGCGTTTCTTCCTTCCGTTCATACGCACCTCCACGATATGCTCGTCACGCTTCTTCTTGTCAGCGGGAGCATAGTCTATCCGTCCCTTGCCGTTGAGCTTCTTGGCCGTTCCCTCGACGGCTTTCCTGCGCATATCGTCCTCAAAGGCTAGTGTTATCTGCCTTATCTCCTCTGCGCTGGCATCGTCAGGGATGGTGGGGTAGGCTTCTTCCCATAGCCCTGTGGTCTCGTTCAGCACGGCCCAAGCGTCACTCAGCACGACGAGGTCGTTGGGGTGTGCCTGACACAGACGGTACAGATGCTGGTTCACAAGATTCTGATTGCAGTCGCCGATAGCTTTGTAGGTCATCGCAAACAGCGAGGCGAGGGGAGCCTTCGAACGACTCTTTCTTCCTTTTGCCCGCTTTATCAGACCGCCCACATACGAGTTGGCCTTCTGTGCAGAAGTGAAGTACTGATACATGTCCTCACCAGTATCTTTGTCGAAGCCCCTCATAGGCACATACCAGTGGAACATCTGCTCAATCTTGTCTATCTCCTCATCAGAACGCATGCCTGCCTCCCTGTATCGCTCCAGTCCATACCGCGAAGCAGCATGTATCTTGTCCCAGAGCTTATTCACCGTGCCCGATGTATTTCCATCGGGAGTCAGCTCCATAGCATCCTCGTCATTCATCACGTCATTGATGGCCTCCTCATCATCAAACTGACCACCATAGATCTCCGTCAGACCTGAGTAGTCATTCTTCGATGGGTCATACTCATCATCTATCCTGCCTTCGATAAAGGCATCCAGCCCCTTCAGGTAGCCCCATAGGTTCACCTTCAAACCAGAGTACAAGTGGTCTTTCAATGTCTGCCACTCATTCTCAATGCCGTCGATATCCTCCTGATGAGCCTCTACAAGTGCTGCCTCCAGCCGCTTCTCCTTCTCGGCCTCGTCGATAACGCCGTCCTCAAAGTCCGTCTCTATCTTGTCTGCCTTACGGTCATAGATGGCCTTCTCATCATCATTCAGGTCTTCATAAGCGTGCGGCAGCGTTTTGCGCTGACGTTCCAGCCAGTCTCTCACAAACAGCTCCCTGTTTCTCTCCAAGCCGCTCTTCGTCAGAAGATACTGGTTCATCCTGCGCATCGTCCAGCCCATCTTGTTCAGTATCTCATTCACGGTGTCGATGATGGGGTCACGGTATTCAAGGTTGAACAAGTCCTGCTCGTTCTTGTTCTTGCCGTGCATCAGGTTCTCAGCCATGTACGCATTCTGCGAGTCGGGTATCTCGCCGTCCTTCACGATAGCGTTCTGTGCAGTCTTCAACGCAAGCATCGAATCCTGATAAGCCTCCGTCACGATAAACCCTGCCGTATCTACCCGCTCGTTATACAAGTCCTTGGCACTCTCCACCTCCAGCGGCTCCTCGATATCCTCATCATGTCTCCGTCCAGTCTCCTCACTGTGCCTGATGGTTTCTCCATCAGGATAAGCCCCCTCAGCCTCCGGGTTATAGATATCCTCCACCTTCTCGGCATACATGTTCACATACGTCTGCCTATGCGGAGTCATCGCGGCCGCCCTCTCCAGCCTATGAAGGAATGCCTGCTGCTTAATCTTTGACAGAGCATCGCCCTCCCTCAGCCTGTTCTGGCTCACCCAGAACAGATACTGAACATCCGACATTGTCGGGTCGGTAGCAAAGCCCATCTTATGAAGCACGTCAGCAAGCATCCACCTGAGCCGCTGCCACAATGAAGGCTGCTCAAACGGATGCTCCTCAGCCTCTCTCGCAAGGTACTCCTCGATAGCCTCGTTCAGCCTCCAGCCGTTCTGCTCCATCCTCTTGGTGACCCAAGCACCCATGTCACCGTCACGATGCTCCAGCCACAGATGCCTCAACAGCCTGTCAAGGTTCTCGTCACCTATCAGCTGGCGCAGGCCGTGATGCGCCACGGTCTCATGCCACAGCGTCTTCTCAGCCTGATGCTCCGACTCGATGTCAGGAAGGAACAGATGCACCTCGCCGTTCTCATACCAGCCGCGCACCTTCCTGCCTTGTCTGTGACGCTCCTCAATATGCCTACGCTCATCCTCAGGAACCTCATCCAGCGAACGGTAGACCTTCGTCCTCTCCTTCGTCCCAAGCTTTTCTGAAAGTATGTTAATATGGTTTAAAATTCGCTCCTTTTGAGCATTTTTCTGCCCCTTTGTTTGCAGAATAGAAATAAGTTTGCTAACTTTGCGCTCGGTAGTAGGCTTCGTGCCGGGCGTTGTGCCAAAACCATCTATAACTGCTTTTCCGCTAATGTGGTCAAGCAGTTTTCCTTTTTCTATGTGTGTAAGGTTGTGGTCGTAATACCGATTCCCGCGACTATCTACTGCAATAAGAGAGTGTACGGTATAGTCCTCATTTCCTATCTTTAAACCACATACATAGTGACGGTATTCTACAACGTCCGGGTTGGTTTCTTTGTCCGTATTTTCCTCAGACTCCATATATATCGACTTCTCGATAATCTGAGGTATAGCTGCGATACTCTGTATATGTTCCTTGTCTTTGTAGTTATGCTGCAAAACTTCCTTTATACCACCATTCTTACGCCCACGTTGTAGCTTAATGGATTCTCCAGTATCTGCATTAGTGTATTCGCCTTGCAGTGTCTTACCATACTCTATGGCATTTCTTTTGTTCTGCTTTTGATCATCCGTAATTTCAATCTCATTACCTGAAATTATTGCAGGCTCGCTATTACGCAGTTTTTCTATTCTTTCCTCTTTGACCGCATCATCAATATCCTCATCATACCTCCGCGTCCCGTTTGCCTTTGCCTGCCCCATTTCGGTTTCAGTGTCGAATTGCACCTTCGTGTCTGAATTCATCTGAACACCAAGGTCAGAGAGGACATTAACAGCCTTCTCAATATCTTCGGCTGGAACGTCACCCTGCAACTGACCACGGCTCGGATAGAAGTTTCTGTCATCTATCAGGTCAAGCAGGCGGTCGTTCTCGTAATACTGCGCACCAAGTTTCTTGCTCTTAGGTACAGTGATGGTGTAGTACGCGTAGAAACGAGAAATGACCACCTGACCATCGGCACTGGTTACATGGTCGCCATTTTCAAGATTCTTGATTTCTTCCATCCTATTCTTGATAGGAACGGTTGAACCCTTCAGCTGGCTTGGCTCCCAATGCTGATTCATCAAGATACCGTCATGCACCTCTCCGTCAATATCGGTATAGGTCACCAACTGACCGGGTACACGTCCATCTCGACCTGCATCGGCAAAGGCTTGCAGGATATTACCCGTCATGATAAAGCCTTGCTTTCGGGTCTCGGCAGGTATCTGACTATCCCAGTTGCTCAACGTCACATTCATAGCGGCATCAAGGTTCTGCATCGTCATGTTATTGATACGAGTCAGAGAACCCCAATCGCTCAGTTTCACCTCAATCTTTCTGCGTCCGTCAAGCGTAGCGAATACGGCAAGGGTAGTAGATGGGGTAACACCCTCATCTTTGGCCTTAAATCCACAGAAGATACCAGGACTCGAACCCATGAAGGTGTCTGTGGTGAGGTCGTCAGGAACGAGAACTGAGTCACCCACTTGGAACATCTTCAAGTACTTCATCAGACGGGCATGGTTGGCATCAATCTTGTTAACCATATTATTATGGCTTTCCTCAACTGACTGCCTCCTGTCTGCAATGTACTTGTCAATGGCTTCCTGCTTCTGTTCGGCAGTCAGCTTGTCCTTGGAGTTGATGGCTTCGGTCTTAGCGGCAATATCCTCTTCGGCTCTTGCCTTGGCTGTCTCATAACGCTCATTCTCTTTATCGAGCTTGGCTTGTGTCTCACGTTCTACAGTGTCGATAATCTGCCTTACTCGAGGGGTTAGCTTGTCGGCCAATGCTTTTTCTTGTGCAGCAGTCTTGGCTTGCACCTTTGGAGCATTCTCTACTTCGGGATTCAACTGGTCGATAACCTTGCCAATCTCTGCGGCCTTCATGGGCTTCTTCAATACGTCCATTTCTACCCACTCAACATAGGCATCCTGAGCAAATGGGTTGGTTCCAGTCGGATCGGCACCCTCAGAAGATACCTGCTTGTCGATGGTTCTTGCACGCAGGGGAAGAACTGAAATCTTCAGGTCGTTGCTGCCAGTATCATTGAGGTACTGAATCAGCTCGTTATATCGGCGTACAACATCATTATAGAAGGCATCCTGTTCTTTGGTAGGAAGAAGAGCAACATACCCAGTAATCTTACGGGCATCATCCTCTTGTGCTTCGTACTCATCCAACTCACGGACGCTTACTTTGCCCTTGTCTTTTTTCAGAGGCTCACCCATCTTAACGTAGATGTCGGGGTTGTCACGCAGGTATTCTACAACTACCTTGCTGCCATACTTATTCAGCAGGTCGGGTGCTTCCACATCGTTGCTCTCGCTTTCCTGCGAGGTTGTTGTATTGGCATTCAGCGACTTCAACTTGGTTGAAAGCATCATCAGGAATCGTCCTTCTGCAGGTACTGGCAAACCAAGGTTGATATAGTAACCTCGTGCAACTTGTCCTGTACGGTCAATACGGCCAATCATCTGCATGTAGTCGTTGATGTCTGCCAACGGCTGGGCGATAATCATAGTACGCTGACGCTGGTCGCTGAACTTCTCAGAGGCATGGAGTGAGATACCCGTTGAGGCTGACTTATTAAGAATAAGCACATCAAGAGCACCGCTATTGAAGTCACGGGCAAGCTTTTTCTTGTCCTTGTCAGTACGTCTGCGAACTACATAATCGCCAGTGTTTTCATCCAACACGGCCTGCTCGTTACGACCTGTCAACTCTCCAACCTTATAACCCTTGCCCTGCAACTTCTCAATGATGGCATCCAATGGACTGATGAAGATGCCGCTTGTTGATTCGCGTATTAAATTCTCTACATTATAGTATGCTTCTGCGGCTTCGGGGCCGAGTTGCTCTGGTGCTAACTCCTGCTGTATCTGCTTGCCATCTTCGTTGGTAATGGTATAGCGGAGTACTCCCTTCAAGCCTTTCAGCAAAGAAGCGGCAAAGGTAGTGTCGGTAATGGTATCGCCAGGCGAATACTCGCTAAGCAAGCCGCCCATCGTATTCTCCAAAGCAATAACTGGGTGCCTTCCTGCCTCAATCTCCTTAACTACTTCATCAACGACAGCATCTACTTTCAGAGCCAGCATTAACTGTTTGGTGTAGTTGTAGGTCTTGGAGGCAAACGGTACATTCTTGATACCCAAATCCTCGGTTCCCTGACGCATACCTGCAGAAGCGGCTACTTCGGCCAACTGACCGCTCAGGTTGTCAAGGTAACCGCTTACATAGTTGCGCTGGAAATCTATGATGGCGTTGAAGGCTGCAATGGTCTTGTCGTAGTTCTCACGGGCTTTCCTCACAATTTCGGGATCGTCTACGGTCTTCCAGTCGGTCTTAACGTCGCTCATGTCACGCTCACGTCTAACCATCTGTCCGGCCTGCGTCAAAGCACGACTCATAATCTCCTGTAAGGTAACACCGCCATTCTCGATAATCTCAATCAGCTCGTCCGCCTTTACCTTGGCCTTGCTCATGGCTGTGCGGATAGCATACATAGGCATGGTATCGGGTCGCTTGGCAAAGGTAGCACTCGCAAATGTTACACCCTTTGCAGCCTTTAAGATGCTCTGGAAGTAGGCTCCAGTGTTACTCTTTCCTGCTGCCGTATGGCTCTCATCAAGGAAGAGGTAGTTGTCATTAGCGATAGCACGGAGGAAGGTCGCCTTTGGAGTTGGCTTCTCGCCACCCTTCTTCTTTTTCTTCTGATAACGTTCGCCTTTCTCCTTGGCTGTAGCCTTGGCTTCTTCCTGACTGATGGCGTCGCCTGTGTTCACCTGTGAATAGGTCAAAACAGCGTAGTCATATTCCGATGGGAGCTTTCCAGATTCAAAGATTTTGTCTTGTGCTTGCTTCCCAAGTGAACGGTAAACAAGGGTTCCGTTTCCATCTATCATGACACCGCCCATGTGCTTCTTCTCTCCAGTCTCCTTGTCGGTAGAGACAGAAGCAGCATTAAAGATAAACGGTCTCAAATCTCCACTCCCGATATCCACTAAATCTCTGTAGATATCTGAGAACAAGTCGTCCTTCTGTGTGATAAAGATGGGTTTCTTTCCCTGCTTGCAAGCCCAACGGATTAATGCAGCCATCTGTCGGCCTTTACCTACACCCGTCTGGTCACCGATAATCATGCCTTGTCCCTGCTTCATCTGATAGATGGCCATTGCCACACTATCAACCTGCTCGGCTGCAAGGGCATTGTGCATATCCTCGATGGAGTCGTAACCCAACTCGGATGTTACCCAAGCATCAATATTGCCGTTCTCTTTCTCTATCTTTTTGAGCATATCATCCATAGCCTCAACCATAGCGGCTGGGGCTACAGATTCAAGACTAAAGGCGGTATTGTGCGGCCTGTAACTGAGTTTTTCGGTTTCAAGCTCGCGCTTCTCTTCTACTACTTTCGGTTTTAGCGGTTGTGCTGGTGCCTGCTGAATATCAGCCTTTGGAGTTTCCTTTGGCTGTCGAGCAACTGTGCCCGAAGATTTTTCTTCGGGTTTTAATCCCACTCCACTGTTGGAAGCTCCTGTATCTGAAAGGTTTCCAGATTGAACTCGTCCAGTATCTCCCACATTTCCTCCTCGTTCTTTACTGGCTCCAGTTTGAGATTGAGGCTCGGATGGAGTTTCTTCCGTGTCAAATAGTCCTGGAATTCCGGGCTGTTGTACTCCCACTGTTCTGCGTCTATTATTTTGCGCAGTTCCTTGACTGGAAGTTTTTTGGCTTCCTCCATTGCTTCCTTCGCGCTCAGTCCGTCGTCCATCAGACTCATTCTGACGAGGTTGTCCACTACGTCCGCTTCGGTCAGTGTTCCCGGATGTGTCGCCATTGTCAGGCAATGCAATCCCTGTTGAGGTGCGTAATACTTCGTTTCCATTTGTCTTTCTGTTATCGTTTCTTAATTCTTCTGCTACATCAAATAACTCATCAAAGGTCTTGACCTTCATCGGAGAATCCTTTAATACTGGAGGATAGACCTTTACTTGTGCTCTCTCTTCTTCACTCCTGCGACCATCTATCAGTATCATTCGTGTTGGATAGGTAGTACCCTGCTTAGCGTAGAGTTTACCGTCCATATCGATCACGCCTTTCACGTTATAGTGGTCGTACAGATAGGTGAAGAATGCTTTGTCGGTCTTAATCGACCCATTGGGCGCATACTCCATGTTACCACCAATGATGATAGCGGCACGGCCATTGTCCTTCATCTTTGAAAGAGCATTGAGTGCAATCTGCTCGGCCAAGCCTGGAATCATCTTACCGTCATACTCCTTGGCTACTGCACCGCCAAACGGTGGGTTGGCAACGATGGCATCATACTCTTCACCCTCAAACGGCTGGGTGGCATCCTGATCCGTCACCTTCTTGAACTTCTGTGCTCTGAGGTTGTCAAGGCGGGTCTTATCCAGTTCGTTAGCATGGACGGTTGACTCTGGAATGGCAAATACCATCATGCCATTACCTGCCGTCGGTTCCAGCACATCTTCCATACCTTCTTGAAAGGCGAACACGTCAGCAACGAACGACATCGGCAGTGGCGTTGAGTACTGCTGCATCTTAATGCGGTTGCTGCTGCGCTGCGTGATGGATGGTTGCAAGTTGTAGAGTTTCACTATGTCGTTGAAGAGGTCTCGGCTCTGTCTCACTTCTGCTGCGTTCTTGCCTGACAGCATCTGTTGCAAAACATAGGTGTTAACGTACTGACGAGCGGCACTTACCAGACCATCCTCAACAAGTTCTTGCAGGAGTATGTCGGTACGGCCTTCATTGTCAACGTCGAGTCCAACTTCTTTTGCTTTAGCGCGAATGTCCTTGATGCTCTTATATGGCTTTTCGCCCGTTTCCATAGCCTTCAACATGTCGTTGGCTACAACCTGAGAGAAAGCACGATACTTATCTGCATCTTCGGCCTTGCGCTCAACCGTCTCTTCGGTTTTCTGCTGCAAAGATAATGAATTATTTGGCTCGTTGTTCTCCCGTTTGTGTTCGTTAACAGTGTTTGCAGCCTGTTTATCATAATTTAGCACGTCGAAGTTGTCTACGGCCTCGGTTGTGTCCATTTCCTTGCGCAACTGCTCCATGCCAGGCATACGTCTTGCGGCCTCATAAAAGCCTTGCAGATAGGGTCGGATGGCATCGCCAAGGTCGTTAATCATACGAGTTGCATAATCGGCAAACTTTCTCGCACCTGCCTCAATATGATACATGGCCATCTCAGCACCGATGGCAATCATTTCTGGATCAACGCCGACATTCAACTGACCACGAAGCTTCTGCTTCATCTTCTTTTTCAGTTCTTCATATCTTTCTGTAGATACAAGTTTATTGTCGGCTCCGTAGTTCTTCTTGGCTTGCTCTTCACGGAACGACTGTGCGGCTGTCTCAATGGCTGCGATAGGATTGCTTTCCTTGCGTAACTGCTCGCTAATCTCAGCACTATGAAGCTGTGCCTCAACCTCCTGCAACAACTCACCAAGATTATTCTTTGGGTTCTCTAAGATAGCTCGAAGTTCGGCAAGGCTCTTTCCTTCTATATAGAAACGTCCATCTTGAAGGGGTACAGGGCCAGAAGCATTATCACGGGTTATCCATGCCCTACCAGTTTCTTTGTTGTAGTGGAACTCATACTGCCACTTAGGCTGATTTTCTTTAGCCTTCTTGGTAGGCTCTTTCGCAGTCTCCTCCTCATTGTTCTGTACCCCCGTGCCTTCGGCTTCTCCCGAAGGCCTCTCCTTCTCCACAGGGTATTTCTTCCTCAAACGCTTGACATAACTCTCAATCTTACCATCAGCATCATCGGTTCCATGTTCATCTATCAAGCCTTTCAGCTTGTCAAATTCAGTGAGCGACAGCTTGTCGACGAATGTCACGTCACCATCGTCAATAGTGTTATCTATAAATCTCTTTACGTCACTATGCTGGCGGTCATACTCACGTTGCAGAAGGACATTATGAATAGCAGAATACTCCAAGTCATCTTCAAGCTTCCCCAAGTCACCATTGACGGCATCCCTTTTCTTCTGGGCCATCTGCTCCAGCTCCTCGTCCGACTTGGTGAGAAGCGGCTTGATGTACTTTTCGTACTCTTGCCTATGTCTCTCCTCAATCTCCTTCTCAATATCAGTCTGAGGTTCCTGCTCCTCTTCCGCAGCTCCTTCCTCCGCCGAAGTCTCCCCCTCCGTCTCTCCAAGGAACGCAGGTCTCTCTTCCCCTTCAGGACGAGGCCCGAACGCCAGCCCTCCGTCCGAAAGCGGTTCCGTCTGCTGCGACTCTGTCGCAGCCTCATTCTCACTCTCACCAGCAGCCCTCTCAGCCTCTTCCATCTCACCAGCTATCCTGTTCTCAGCCTCCGCTATCCTCGTCTTCAGCTGATACTCCGTCAGGTCGCTCTTCTCCAGAGCACCTTGGAACATGCCGATAAGCTCATTCCTTATCTCGTCCGTGTCGAACCTGCCACCGCTGGCTTCCCACACCATGTGCACGAAGTCATTGAATGTCATGCCGTCACCGCCGTTCTGCTTCCTAGCAGCGAACATCGTGCTCACCTTCGCAGCATCCTTGCCGACACCCATGTCCCAGCCAAGCTCCTGACCAAACGTGTCAGGGTCGAGCATCCTGCCCTTCGACAGCCATTGTGAGATCAGCTCCTTCACGTCTCTCACGGCCTCGAAGTCATCATCGAAGTACTCGCCGTATATCAGCTTCGCCAGCTTCCTGCGCTTCTCAGGAGTACCCCTCTTGCCGTCAAGCAAGGTTGCGCGTCCCTCCGCAGTACCGCCTCTCTCCATCACGGCGCGACGGTCAGCATCAGTAACATCATTCTCCTGCTTCCGTCTATCCTCTTCCTTCGTAATGATGTCCGACACCTTCTGCGTATGCACCGCCTGAATCTCCGACGGGTTCACACCCGCCTGAATGGCAGCGTTCAGTATCTCGTCAGCCTTCTTCTTGCTCGTGGCCTGTCCCATCTGCTGCACAAACGGAGCAGCATCGGCATAGGTGGGATGCAGCTCGCCATAGCGGCTCTTCACCTGGTTATAGTAGTCGATGGTCTTCTGTAGTTCCTTACGGCGGTCAGCGTTCTTCACCCTCTCCGCCCGTGTCTTCGGTGCTTTCATCTTATCCAGTTCAGCCTGAGCCTCACTGATGGCAAGGTCGGCCTCCTCGTTGACATCCAGCTCATCCTTCTCCATATCCGCGATGGCCTCATCAACGCTTACCCCATTCTCATACCTCTTCACCCCGTTCTCATCAGTCACGCTCTCAACAGAAGACACCGTGCCTGCAGCTTCTCCTGCAGGCCCAGTCTCAGCCGCCTCCGGCGCTGCCGTCTGCCTCTCTTGTTCTGTAGGCTGCGATGTCATCGCAGCTCCCTCAACAGAAGAAGGAGCCGGCGCCTCGTCTCCTCCGGTACCCTCAGCACCTGCCTCAGCGCCAGCATTCCCTTCTGTAGTATCTTGTGGCATCAGAGCACCATTCGGATCCATCTTATCCGTCCACTCTTCCTCCAAACGCATACGCTCGGCCTCTTCCCATTGGTCAAGGCTCTGTGTCACAGGCTCTACGCTATACCCGCTGCTGTCACCTATGTTCACGAAGTTACCCTCTTCATCCATGCCTATAATAAGGCCAGAGTCAGAGTCGGTTATCATCCCAGTGGCAGGGTCGGTAGTGACATTTCCCGACACAAGGTAGTATCTGTTCGTGCCGTCAGTGATGGTATGCACATTACGCACGTCGGCCTGACCGTTTATCGTGCCGTTCAGCGTGTGTCTCTTCCTGCGGTTAGCAGCCTCTTCACCAATCTTACTGCTCATCCTGTTGGCAAAGCCATCGAACTTAGCCTGCTGGTTATAGAAGTCCGTCACCACCTGCACGTCCTCAGGACGGAAGCTGTCGAGAGAGGCGATGATGCCCTGATGAGGCATGCCCTGCTGCTCGCGCATCTCCACCTCTTCCTTCAATGCCTCGTTGCGGGCAAAGAGTTCGTCGAGGGCATTCTTGGCATTGGTGTATGACTCCGTTATCTCCTGCGCCTGCACACCGTCGGCCTCGTTAAGGTCTATGCCCATAGCATCGGCTACGTCGGCTCCGTCCTCTGCGCTCTGCTCCTCATGGAGGGCGCTGTTGTCGTAGATGATACCGTGAATCATTGCGCCGAACTCCTTCGCCATAGCCTGCTCAGGCTCGGTACGCTCCAGCGGGTCTTTGCTCAGAACCTCCTCAATGCTGCTGGCATCCATGCCCGACTGCTCGGCAAAGGCATTGACGGCAGCATCATAGTCATACTTCGGGTCGAGTATCATCATGGCTCTCTCAGCCAGCATGTCATCGTTGGCGCGTGTCTGCTGAAGTACAAAGAGGCCGACCTTCGCATTTTCGGGGCTGTCGTACTCATGGGTAGCGATAACGTTACCTTCACCATCCACCTCTTCCACGCTGTTGCCGTTGATGTTATAGCTGCTCACACGGCTGCGCTTCTGCTCTTCGGTGGTACGCTGCTGCATGCCGTCAAACTCGGCCTTCGCACTCACATAGTCGTTCAATGCCTGCTGACCTTCCTCATCGAGGCCCAGCTCCTCGGCATTGCTGAGGGCATCGGTAGGACTGGCATCTATCTTCTTCAGCGTCTCTTCGTCTACCACGCCCTGCATGCGGCTTCTGGCATCACTATACTTGTCGACGGCAGCTTTCTTCTCTTCCTCGTTGTCTAGGGTGTAGCCGTTGTCAAACGACTGCGCGATGTTCAATGTGGCGGGATGCAGAGGTGTCTCGGGGTTCGCGGTGATCTGCTCCGCGCTGGCCTTGTTACCGATGGCATACTGCAAAGCACCGACGGTGGCCTGCGCTCCGCCTGACGTGTAAGCACCTGCCAAAGCGCCACCGAAGAACGAGTCAAGGTTCTCCTTGGCTTTCTGAAGGGCAAAGTCACCAAGCTTGGCATCGGGGTTGCGCTTCTTCAGGTCATTCCACTGCGCCACGATACCGTAGTCTGACTCTCCGTTCAGCCAGTCCAGAGCCTGACCAAGAGCATCATTACCAAAGTTAGAGATGACTTCTTCAGCACCTTCACCTGCGGCATCCTTCAGCACACCTGCAATACGTCTGGCAATGCCGTCGGTGGCTTCTTTCGTGACCTTCTGTGCCACCTCCTTGCTCATTCCACGACCGACATACTTGAACACAGGGTCGGTATATTTCTCTACTGCCTGCTCAATGGCAGCAGAGCCAACGGACATCATCGCACGTTTCCATGCAGGAATGTCAGGATTCTGAATAGTATTATCCCTGAAGTTGTTACCTGCCATAGAGATAGCATTCAGGGTCATGGTATAAGGATTGTAAGCAGAAAGGGTCATAGGGGCTGACTCTGCTCCCACTCCAAGTCCTTTCAGCAGGAATCCGCCAATATCTCCGTTCAGAAGGAGGTCGGTAAAGCTGGTTCCGTTCCTCACCTCACCTTTCCTGCTCATCTCCTCGGCATACTCGTTAGCAGCCTTGATGCCTCTCGCTACGGCATTGTTTGGTTCCGACGGGTTATATTCCGGCGCTCTAGAATAACCAGTAGCACTAGAAGCATCCTCCACGGTCATGCCGCCTGCAAGGGCCTCTAGTCCATTAAGCAGTCCAAGACCTGCTTTCATAAAGCCTGCACCCAGCTTATTTCCAAGAACACCAAGCACACCAGGATCGTTCTCGCGCTCCTTCGCAAGCACAGGACTATTATATAACTCATTGATACGCTGCTGGTTGGCTTGGTATTGTACATTTAACTCTTCACGTCTCTTTGTATCAGCACCATTAGCCAGATGCACACGACCGCTGGCATCCACCCAGTCACGGCTGGTATTGTCAAGCTCGTTCTGCAGTCTGTCGCGCTCGGCATAGGCAGCATCTAGTTCTCTCTGAACCTTCTCTCTCTCTGGAGTCCTGAACTTACCTTCTTTAAAAGCCTCGGTAAGCTGCTTGTCGGTCTGCTCACGCTTCTGCTGAAAACTCTCGGCACTACTGCCAGGCATGCCGCCAAGCGCATTCTTAGCAGCCTCCCTCTCCTGCCAGGTACGAGGAATACCGCCAATGCCAACGGGCAAGTTCATATCACCTGCCGCATCCACCTGCTCGGCAAACGCAGGAGCCTTCTCCCGCAGCTCCCCCATCATCTCCTGAGGCCTGCGCAGCCCCCCGCTTACAGCAGGAGCTTTCGCCTCCGTCCCTGCCCCCACCGTGCCTGCTGCATCTCCGGCAGGCAGAGCTTCAGCCCCCGAAGCCGCTGCCTCCCGTCCAGTACGCTGCGATGCCATCGCAGTCTCCTCTTCCTCCGCCGCAGGAGCAGCAGGAGCACTATTAGCAGCAGCAACGGCATCCTTCATCTTTCTCATACCCCTCTCGATGAAGTTCTCACGTTTCTCACCATAGCCCGGCTGGGCATCGGGGTATTTCTTCAGGAAGCCCTCACGCTTGCTGACGGGTATCTCATAGTTATTCCTGCCCACATGGTACGACTGTGTGGCAGAGGGGTTGTCACTCTCGAATTTCTTCGCAATGTCATCGGGGATATTATACTTCCTCCCGCTTAAAGTATATACTGGCATGGTCTATATCTTGTTTGCTTAGTTTACCAAATAGTCATCATAGTCTTCTTCGTCGAGATCATCCTCGTCGTCATCTCTCATGATATAGTCAGAGTATGGGTCATTATAGATGGTAGCACCGAAATGGTCTCGCATATAGTTCGCGGCACTCGCATCGTTCTGTAGCCAATCGGCAACGGCACGTTTAAGCACGGCATCCCTCGTCTTGGAGTCAACCCAGTTGTTTTCAATAGTCTTACGGTCTTCATCGCTGAGGAAACCTCTCCTCGACATCTCTCCAGTTAGTCCGCTCTTGCCTATATCGTTAGAATCAAGCGAACGCCCTAGCGACACATATCCGTTCATAGTAGGATAGGTATAAGGATTAGCACCACGACCGCCACCGCCGCCGTTGCTCTTCTTTGCCCATTCAAACTTCTCACGCTGCAGACTGTTGCTTGCTGCCCGCTGACCTTCTCCAACCTTATTATGTCTGACGCGCTCGTTATAGTTGCGCTCGTTGTTGCGCTCGGTAGCTGCCAACCGCTCACGACCAAGGGCATTAGACAGGTCAGTGGCACGGGCTTTCTCTTTCAGTGTGGCATCACGATAGTCATTCTGCGATTTCAGACGCGCAGCATCGCGGGCCGCATTATAGTTAAACGTAGCCTCCCACCGTTTCTGCTCCGCATCCTGCTTAGCCTTCGCCTGCTGATACGTCAGGTACGTCTGGTTAGCCCTGTCGCGCAGAGCCTTCCCCCGCTCATACCGTGCCTGCTCCTCCATAACTGGCGAGTTGAACTTCTGCGCAGGAGCATATCGCGACGTGTTGTATATATTCCCTATCTGCCTGAGCGCATCAGCCACCGCCATGATCCTGCGGTTGGCCATGCTCGCCTTCTGCAGCCGCTGCTCCTCCTCCGGAGTGGTATATCCCATCATCTTAGCCAGCGCATTCACCCCGTCCGTAGCACTGTTCGGGTTCACAGCAGGCATCACCGTGCCCTGTGGTTTTGCCACAGGGGTCGTATTCCCCGTCCCCTGCACCACGTTCCTCTTAGGCACAGCCGCCATGCGGGGAGCATAGATACCAAGGTTGCTGTTTGCAGCCTCGCTGCCGTTAGGTTTCAGCACTCCCGATGCTGCCTCCAGCTGCCTCGCCGTCGGCATGGCACCAGCAGGAACGGCTGCCTGACGCTCCTTAAAATAATTCCTCCTAGGGGCAACGTTCACCCCGTTATCATTCAGTATAGCCATATCTTATTTCTTTTCTATTATTTCCCTCTCTTCCAGATAGCGAAGATAGCCCATGATACCCTCGAAGTGAATATCCTCCACGGCCTGCCTACCATCGTCACTCAGCAGCCAGTCCACGTCAGCCTTGTTGTCCTGAAACATGTTCTCAGTAAGCACAGCAGGACACAGCGTCCTGTTCAGCACATACAACGACTGCTCCCAGTACACCTGCGTAGGCTTCGGCTTCCGCACCTTCAGCCCCCGCCTCTCGGCCTCCTCATACAGCTTCCTCGCCAACGTGCGGCTACGCTCAGAGGCATCAGGACTCACACACACCTGCCATCCCTTCGCATCATGCCACTTCCCGTCAGCACCAGCAGCGTTCACATGCACGCTCACATAGCACACGTTCCTGCTCCCATACCTGCTGCACATGTCGTTCACATAGTTCACTCTGAGAGCCAGCTCCCGCTGCCTTTCCACCTTCGCCGAAGGCGTCTGCATCGTCCTCGGGATATCCAGCTCCATCATGTCCACATACACCGTCACACCCGCATGCTCCAGCCTCTTCTTCAGGCCGGCCACTATCTCACGCGAGTACACGCACTCCTTCAGTCGCTTGTCAGGCGAGCACTTGCCCCCCTCTCTCATCCTATGTGCCGTCCCCAGCACCACGATCCTGTCTTTCATCATCACAAAAGTTCAGTATATTGCGATGTCATCGCAATCAAGAAACAATCTTTGTAGCCCCAACAGTCCAACAGCTGCCGTTAGCCACGAAATCCATCTCATACTCCGTATCAGCATCCAGCGACGTCAGCTTCGTGCCCCTCCATTTGACAGCCCCAGCGGCGGGAGTATCACCATTGACGGTGAACGACAAGGCACAAGCCGACGAGCCCACCGTAAACCGCGCAATGAATATCCTCACCGCTCCAACCAGGAACGTATAAGAGCCAAGGTTGATAGTCAAAGAAGAGCCAACAGCCGTCGACACCTTGTAATAATACCCATACTCAGGAGCCGCAGGGAACGTAGTCTGCGAACTAGGCAGCAACCCATACAACCTGTCAAAGTTCGACCTCGACAGCTTATAAGGATAAATCCCGTTAAACTCGCTGTAGACAAGAAAATAGTCGAGACTATTATACGCAGCCTGAATAGGACTAGATGTCAGCTCCGCCACATTAGCCTTCTTCAGCTGCCCAGAGTTGGTGACAGCCGCAATCAGCTCATCCATCTTGTCTGCCTGAGTGACCCCAGTACCAGGAGTGGCAGTCTTGTCATACCCCAGTCCATTGAGAAGGTCATCAAGGTCAACGGAACCACCTCCACCGCCGCCGCCTCCAGTAACATTCACCTGCAGCTTGTTGGTGGAAGTACCAAGGATGTTATTGCTTCCGTCGACGAGGCTTGTCTTCAGCGGTATGTCGACGGGATTAGTCCCAGTAGTCTGTGCATTCCTGATGACCATTTTGTCGATGGCCTCTGCAATGTCGGTTGATGGGTCTGGATTGGTATCAGTGTCGGACTTGCGATAGTCGGCTGCTGCCTGCATCATTGCCTGTGCCCAACGGTAGGCGTAAGTGGCAGACTTCAGCATAGTAGCATCGTCAAGGTCTTGCGCGTCTTCCGTATGATGGATGATGGCATTCAGTACCTGCATTGCAAACTCATCACGAGGAGTCGTGGATGTCATCTTCGCAGTTCCTTCGGATGAGCGCGTCTGCTCTATGGTCGTAGGATGGTCGATGATGGCAGAGAGGTTCAGCAACTGCTTGTTCACTAAAGAGGCGTCAGCAGGGCTGGAAGTGATAACTCCACTAGAACTGCAAATTACGTCATTGCCTCTAATGCTCACCTTCAGCGTGCCGTCAGGATAGGCCTGCTTTACCTCTCCCATATACGAGAGGTCACCGTCATTACCTGCTATCTTGATGCCGATGGATTCGCCTTCGATAGCTTTCCTTGAATCAAATGCACTTGACCAGTTATATGTTGTTGCCATAATTATCTCAGTTTATTCGTTCTGCGTTCTTCTGTCACTATCACCGTACCTGCAAAAGTGTCAACGGCCTTCAAGTTGCTAAAGTTATACTCGAACTTGTAGTACTTCCAAGGCTTGCCCCTCAACGAGGTAAGCTGCGCCCACACATCCATGTTGTTCGAGGCCATCAACTTCCAAGAAATAGTCGCGCCGCTGCTCAGTCTCATGATGTGCTTTGCATCCATGATGGTCTTCAAGGCCAAGGCATTCTCCAGCTTTAGAGGACGTGAGATGAGCTTTGTGCCGTATGTAGTGTCGTCATGATTGATGTTATCCCTGTCTTGGAAAGAGTATAGATATTTGTCTTTGTCCTGAACAATGTAGTCAGGATAGTTCGCAACGGCTCTTGCTATAGTAAAGCTCCCTTTGAAACGGGCAAAAGTGCCGCTCTTCATCGAATAGACCCAGCATGTGTCAGAGCCAACTGTCGTGACTTCGTTGGATGTATGTGTTGCGCCGTCGAATATCCACAACAAGGAGTCGCGATAGTCGTAGGCGATGAAAGCATGCTCCATATAGTCTTCAAAAGGCTCGGAGGACTTGCCCGAAAGCTGACTGGAGACACATAACACCTGATTGCCGCTGACAACCATCAGTCCTTTCTTTGATGCAAAGAAGATGGAGCCGTCTGTCTGCGTGATGCAGGGGTTGCTGGCCAAAGCCACCTCGCGCGACATCGGATGGGATGACATGTAAAGACCTGTATTGTCGAGGCTCATAGCCCAGATGCCCTCAGTGGTGAACACAATAAGCGGGTACTGGCCGAACTGACCCTGAGAGAGGGCTGTCGTGAGGGCTGCCATGCCTATCACCTTCCCTGTTCCCACGCGATTATAGCCGCTAGGACGGAACAAGAATGGGTTGTTGACCTCAGACGTAAGGACGTAGCCGTCAAGAGTCTCATACGCGTTGCTTGTAGCAGATGGGGTTGTGCTAGGAGACTCGTTGCTAGGCTCTACATCAGTAACTCCACGGAAATAATAAGCTCCGTGCAGACCGGGATGCTCCGTCAGGTCTTGGTCGCATATCCATGCGCTACCTTTCATGATAGACACATGCTTGGCGCGAGGGTCGGGATAGTAAAAGAAAATGCCCTGCTTCTGGGTCGTTGTCTTATTGTGTTGAACTATTATATCGCCTTTATCCGTCTTTATGGTTACAAAGAAGGCATATTGCGATGACGTGTTATTATCAAGAGGCATGAAATAGTCAAATCCGCCGAAGAAGCCCCTCTTCACCTGTGCTAAGTTCAGGCGAGAGTTGTAAGCATAGAGGTAGTCGGCTTTGAGGCTGTTCCTCGAGTAATAGTCATCATAGGGAAGCTGCTCCTGAGTGGTTATATTCTCAAGGGTATGTGTATCAATCTTTGTAGAAGTGTTGATGCCGGTGACAGGGGTTATGCCAAGAGAGCAAAGCTTATAGAAGACGGAGATACCGCTGATGTCGTTCGAGATCTCCTGGTTAGAACGCTGTTTGAGAACAAACCACCTGCGCTCGGGCTCGGTAGCATTGTCCCTGTGGGTCTCGTAGTTCTTGTTTAATAGTACAGAACTGCTATCGACAGTATACGTCCTCATGACAATACCATCAGTAAGAGGGGTGACATTATCTGGAACCTCGTCAAAAGGCTGGTCTACGGTCGTGTCATAGATATGAACGCCATCAGAAACGAAAACCACCACATCCTTCACAATTTCGCCATAAGCGGAATAATCGGTCAGCTGAGTGCAGTAAAGCTGGGAGAAGCGTGTGCGAAGGACGAAATCCTGTGTGTAGTCCTGACCGTGCGAGTTCTTCGACATGCAGGGAAGGAGAAGCACGGGATTGGTAATGAAGGCATAGCTTCCGTCATATAGCTCCAACGCCACTCTCGCCATGAAAGGCTCGGCAAAACCTTTCTTCTGCGCTACAGCCTTCAGGTTCTTGGCATAAAGACCAGTCACCATATCGTTATACTTGTCCTGCGCTCCCTTTACAAGCTCCGTATTATGCAAGATGCCGTCACTCTTCTGAGAGTTTTTCACCAAAGAATAGCCCTCCCTGCCTGAATCTATGTCCTGAGAAAGCCAGAAAGACACTTCAGGCTCTGGAATGTTATCGTATGACGTGTATGAGCTGCCATTGAATATAAAGCGCTTCACATTGCCATCAAGTGAGGCTATCAAGATATTACCTATAGCCGTGATGCCTTTCAATGTGCCAGTATAACCGCTGCCAGTAATTGTGCTGCCGTTATAATAGAGCGCAATACCTGTGTTGTAGATGTAATTGTCACCTCCCGCAACCTTATGGACAAAGGCAAGGGAATATGTGGCTGCTGTCAAGCCCTTCTTCGGCGGCTGCACCACATGATGCTCCCCATCCCGGAAAACCATCCCAAGGCTCTCCTCCAACGCATTATCCGAACAAACAGCATCACTCGGAATATTAGTGATACCCTTCTCAAAAGTCAACTGCTGCTGCTTCATAACTCATCACTCCTTTAAATGTCCACTATGACGCAACACCGTCGCGTCCTCATCCTCCTCCTCCTCATTCCTCATTCCTAATTCCTCATTTCTCATTCCAAACTCCCTCCCCCTCCGCAGCTCCTCGCGAACGTCACGCTGGAACTTGTCGAAACGGTTCATGAAGTAAGTGCTGATGCCGAACAGACCCAAGGCGGCACTCAGAGCCTCGCCGATGTACGTCAAAGGACCAGCACCGATGTCCAGAGTCAGGAAGAACGACACAAAAGCCATAGCAATGGCACTCGCTATCAACGTGGCCGCGCTGATATGCTGAATCCAGTCCTTAGTGTTCTGCCTCATAATAAATATAAATATGTGTAGGCCACGACTCAGCGCAGCCGGATATACTTCTCATACTCAATACGTGAACGGGGGTTGAAGTTCACAATCGACACCTTGTAGCCCTTCCTGCCCCACTTCCACCAAAGGAACCTGTGCCTATACTCAGCACTCACATAAGTACAAAGGGAGTCCCGGACCTCCCAGTCCAGAACCCCCGTTGCATGAACGTATGAAAAACGACACCATTGGTCTCTATAGCTGTACACGCTGTCATCAACCGACGTCAATACAACCGTGTCCCTAGTCGACAGCAACGTCCTGTTCTCACTCTCCAGGTCACGCACCCTAAGCTTCAAGTCCTTGATAAGACTCTCATCAGCCAAGAGCTTCTTGTAGTCCGTCCTGTCAACCTCCACCACCCTAGTCTCCACCACAGGAATACTGTCCCTGATGATGAACGTGTCAACGCGCTCCTCAGCCTCAGCAAGCCGCACACTCACGTCACGAAGCTCCTTACGCAAGGCACGCACCTCACTCCGCTTGAACGACACATACAAGCCAGCCACAATCGCAGCGACAATCCAGACAAGCACACCCCTCCTCATAGCCGCACAGCAACCTTATTGATGTTATGAGCGTAGTTACGAGTATACCTCCCAGAGAAGTTCACCGCACGCCAGCCCTCACGCTTCTTCAAACCAAGCTCATGAGCCATCCTCTTCACCGAGGGAGCACTCATCTTCAAGGCATCAGCGATGTCACCGCATGTACCGTCAGGATAATGCTCCTTCAAGTAAGCAATCTTATCCTCAGTCCACTCCAGCTTGATATGTGTCCCCGTCTTAATCATTTCGCATCATCCTCCAAAATCGCAACAATATCCTTCAACACACCCTCCAAATGCTTGCGGAGGTCGCTCTTAATCGTCACCTTGCTCCTGGCAATGCAATCCAGCATGTCAGCATAGGTAGCAGCATAGTCAAGACCAATGACGCGATAGTTACCATCCAAGTAAAGATTGAAACGCTCCAAATCAACCCTGCTGACCTCACCGAGAGAAGCATCACTGTCATAGTCCTCCAGAAAAGAAGCAATAGAAGTACACTCAATAGCATCAGCGTCATGAGCCGACACCATAGCAATACTCCCGTCACCACGCTCAATAGCCAACTTGTACTCACAAACGTCAGCACATCTGTCATCACCATCACGCCACTCACACAAGTGACGATCCTTCACAACACTAACCAATCTGTCCTTCATAAAAAGAATATTTTTAAAAAAACTATAAATCCACTAGAACACCTAGAGCCACTAGAGCAACTAGAAAAACATCACGACAGCACCAAAAAGGGTAACTATACCCCGGGGGGGGTCAGAAACATCGCTCTGTCTGTGCTTTTCTCTGCTGTACCTCGTTCGGGTGGTCAGCACCCCCGCCCCCTTGGGGCAGGCCGCGCACCCCCAGCCCAGCCAGACCCTCACAGAGTCCGCCTCAACGGCGCATCGTAGGCAGGATTAGAGAGGTCTTCCATCAGTTTCGTCTGCTGGTCGGCCATCATCTGCCCCAAGTCCTTGCTCTTATTCTTCCCTCCCGTCAGGTCAACGCTCCCTTCAAGGGCAGCACCCGCACCTATCAGCGCATTAGAAGCCTGCTGGGCAGCGTTAGTGATGTTCTGCGCCCTCGTTAGCTCTCTGTTCATGTCCATCTGTGCGAACTGCGACTGCGCAGCACGATGAGCATTGTCAACTTGCGCCTTCCTTGCTTGGTCGGTGGCTGCTGCATTAGCTAATGTGTCCCCGACCATCTTGTTACCCGCTTCTTTGGACATGGCGGATGCGGCATCCGTCCCGCCTGCGACAGCCTGCGCACCTGCAGCCCGCTTCCAAGAGTCCTTTGCGTACTCCTTCGCCCTCCTGACAAGATTCTGCCCAGCTGCCGTGTCGAGATAGTCCTCGTTATACCTGCGATTGTACCACGCTGACTCCTCCGCTTCCTGCGCCCGCTGCCTACGTTCAGCCTTTCGGGCTGCCTTGGATGCACTGATGCCCCCAAGAATGGATGATGCAACCCCCAATCCTGCACCGATGGCCGTTGTTATCCACTCCTTCCGTGCAGGAATCAGCCCTGAACCCTGCGACAACCTCACAAACTTTGCTATCTTACTCATAATTACTAAACTTTTGCACTATTCTTTCGTACAGATACTAATTTTGTCCTATCCTTGGCGGGTCTAACCCCGCGATTTTTCAGCCAAAGGCTAATTTTGTCCTATTCTCGCCCAAATGGTCACAAATCGTCACGCTTTCACGTTATTGTTACCATATTGTTACCATCAACGACCCGCAACCCAGCAGAAAAGCCCTAAATAAGCCCATTTCAGCCATTTTTAGCGAATCCTGAATGAACTCGAACCCATCGCCCAGCTCCCTCGCAAGAACCATTCTCGGCATCCTGATGCCCTTTTTCGGCAATCCTTCCGGTTCTCCATGCCCATTCTCGGCATCTGACCGGCATCAAAGAGCCTTTTGCAGCCCATCAGAGCCTTTCACAAGCCCTTCAGGAGCATCGCAGGCACGTTTCTGCCGCAAATATACCCCATTTGCCTGCTCCTTTCCCCGCATCCGACCCCTCACGCGCCCGCACGAACATTATTTTCACGCTGGGATGGCCTTCCGATATTTCCCCGATATTTCCCGATACTTCCTTATTTGCAATTATCTGACTTTCACAAAAACCCTCAAATTTGGTTTTAAAAGCTACGCTTTTAGTCAAGATTTGCGAATTTTTGATGATTTTTGTAATGTGGTGATTATTAGCGTTTTAGTCTCGATGTTTTCAAATAGGCAAAACACCATCATTTTGTAATAACTTTTTACTTTTGTGTTTAGTTGCTTATGTTTCACTAAAACCCTCTATTTTAACTAAAATCTGTTAATTTTTATGTTAATTCATGGCTTTTGTTGTGCTTTTCATGTGTGGTTAACATTTGGATCGTGTCCTTGTGGTTTACTCCTGCTGCCATCTTGCTTATCCTGAACAGCGTGTTAGTACTGCTTCCCTGCTGGGGAAGTAGAGGAAGAAGGCTGTGGGAGCAGTACAAGAAGGCTGTGGAGGATGGGGTGAGTCTGATTTTAAGGTGCTGAAATCAGATTGTTGTCTGAAATCAGAGCGTTTGAAGGGCAAAAGAAAAGAGGAGTATCGCTACCCCTCTTCCTTCTTGATGGGAGTTACCCTAATTGGTATCTCCTTCCCGCAATGAGGACACGTTATTGTCATTTCCCCATCATCGGCTAATAACTCTGACAACGTGATACCCATCGCATCCGCCAGCGATTTCAGTTTGGCGAGTGTTGGGTTTCCGTTCACGATAGACGTTAATGATGGCTGTGAGATGCCCATTTTCTCCGCAAGCCTATCATAAGTCCATCCCTTTGCTTTTATCGTCTTCTTTATGTTCATAGAATGTGATTTATGGCGCAAAGGTAGCAATAATCTATGAAACTGCCAAATTAAATAGAACTTATTCTATTTTTGTTAGCATTATTTAAATTATGCTCGATAATTGTGAATAATCATTAAAACTTGAACGAATTCTATATTTTTATTTGGAAGTATAGAATATGTTCTATATCTTTGCACTCGAAAACCAACCCATCCGATGCACCGCAGGAAGGAAAAGGCAAAGGAGAGGGAACGGAAGTGAAAGGTTTTCGCGAGGAGTTTTGAGGCTCGATTCTTTGACCTGCTGGGACACAATAGAAGATGAGGACGGAAAGATAGGCGAGCCAAACTGCCGAGACCCTATCGAGGCCGTTAACGCAAAGGCAGGTGTAAATTACTCCCATGAGTCGTGATGATTCCTGTTTTGCTGAGGAAAACACATAAAAGCCTTTGCAGACCGATTTAGTTGTAATGCGGCCACACACCTTATATATATGTGTGAGAGTTCAAAGCCTCTATGAACCGCAGATGACAACAATGATTATACTTCCTTTTAATTTTTGATATTGGTTTGTCGTGGTGATGGTTCGTGAGAATAGTCACCGCTTTTAATTCAGATTACAATCAACATTAATACATACTTTAAAAACCCAACAATCACATGTACAAAGTAAACAACATCTTAGTATCTCTGAAGGAGAAGGTTGAGAAGGGTGAAATATCCATCCGTTCAGCCGCCTATCGTCTGTACAATGCAGGCTGGTTTAACTACCTTCCCAACGACAGACAAGTTATTGACCGCTTACACATCATCATTTAATCTTATGGCACATCTTACACCATTTGAAATTGCCTTGGTGATAGCCAGCGCAATTGTTTCAGTTCACGGAGTAATTAATTTCATTAAAACTATCAGATAATATGAGAACAACGATCAAGGGCCTGCAACGCATGGCTGACGAAGAGAATGCCAACAACACACAATTAGGCTGGCACATGGATTGGTTTGACTTGCTTATGTATTGGCTGGAGTGCGGTTGCACTAACATGAAGGCTGAATTTGACTCCATGAGCAAGAAAGACACATTGAGAGTGATTGACGAAGCAGTTATGCACATTGACAATGGCGCATACGACACACGAGACCTGATGGACCTATACAAGATTGCAATGACAAGTTTGGAGGAAAGGCTATGAAGTACAAAGAGAAAAAGACACCCGAACACATTACAAACGATTGTGATGTATGTTGTTTCGCTCTATCCTGCATCAACACTTGCAGGCTGAAAAAGGGCTATCACTACGAAGAGGTTTAAGGCACATCCGTTTAGGCGGTCATGGGGAGTTCGATGCTCCCCTGCCTGCAAATTAACTTAAACACGAAAGATTATGATTTACAAAGGTTACACCATCATTCACGACAAGGTGCGTGGATGGTTAGTTAGGGTGGACATCACGGAAGAGTGGTTGGCCACAAGTAAAGAAGATGCCATGATGCAAGTCGATAGGCATATTTCATGCTCATTGCGGCATGTAGCTTGATTATTATTCACTTAAACATTATACGACAATGAAAACCTACGATGAGTTATCAACGTTCGGGAAAGTCCTGATTTGGGCAGGGCTTTTCCTTTGTGCTGCTATTGCAGCGTTGAGTATAGTTATGATAGTTATTCACAATCTTAAAATAAACAATGTAATATGAGTACAGAAGTAATGACAACAAGTTTGGAACTGATGCGTTCCGATTTGGAAGAGTTCATCATGAACGACAATCTTGATATGGTCAAAGTGTTCCCCGAAGAGGAGATAACGGACATCGTTTTGACCATAGCAGAAAAACTGATGATTAATGATGTGGTCGAATATCCCATCAAGTCGTGTGGCGGCATTTGGAGCTACCAAGTTAAGGTAAACAACAGAATAAAAGGCTTTGTTAGCGTTTCTGACGAAGTACTTGGCATAACAGGTGTTTCGCGCACAGAGTACAAGCCTTTCTATTCTGACGATGAGGATGGCTATTTCACTGGCCTTTGCTCTCTCGCACAGATGATTAACGAAGCGTACTATCTCTGCACTAACTAACTAATAATAACAAATAGAAGTTGCGCACGACACGAATTAAGTGCATACCACTATGACAACAACTGAAAGAATGTTCAAGATTGAGAACTACACAGAGCAGGGTTCTACCTACGACCATTTATTGCTCGAAGTAAACCATCGTAAATGGCAAGGCGGCATGGTTCTTTCATGCATACCGGTACACAAGACCGATTTAGGCTACCAACAAGTGTTCGATTGGCAGGCTAATCCGCTCACAAAAGGCATTGATATTTGCGTAGTCCCCATGCCACGAAAGAATCAGAAGCGCATGGATGCTGCTTTTGCAGACCTTTGCGGACTTGCTCCACGCATCTGCCAGCTATGGAACGAACGGAAGTTTGATGACATTAAGGCTTTATTCTCATAACCCTGCATGGTGCAAGCGGGAGTCCGATTCTCCCGCAGGGTGCAATTATTATTCACTAAAATTTAAAAGATTATGAAGTATAGCGTATTTACCAAGGGAGAGATTGACGTAAACGGCAATTATGTTGGCGGAGAACTGATAGGAACTTTCAAAAGCGAGCGAAAAGCATGGGAGACAGAAAGCGAATACGCTTTCAGACATCCGAAGGAGTTTGTTTACACTCTTCGCGAAGGTGATGATGTGTTTACTATCATCAGGGTAAGAGATTGGTTTCATGTTGTTGACAAGGAAACAGAAGGCTTCTGTTACGGAATGTGCCAAACGGAAGAAGAAGCTATCAAACACAAAGAATGGTGCGAGAAATACCACTTTTTGGGATGGTACTACGACTAATAACCCTGCATGGTGCTTGCGCAGGTTCGATTCCTGCGCAGGGTACGAACTAATATTTTACGACTATGACAAAGAATGATGTTACGACAAGGCTTGTTGTCAAGGACGGCAGGCCGGTATTACAACTGAAATGGTGGAAGAATGGCCAGCTTGACCATGTTTCCTACGTTGAGGACAAAGAACTTATTTATTAACTTAAAGTATAGGAGATTTGACTATGACAATCCACTTTGAAGAAGGCAACCTCACATTCCATTCTATGGCAGAGGTACTAAAGTACAAACGAGAGCATCCTGAATGGCTGGGCGCAGACATCTACGACCAGCCCGAGAAGCCTATTGACCTGCACAACGTTCGTATAACCATCGACTTTTAGACATCATGAGCGTTAAGGAACAACTACACAACCGCACATGGGCAACCTCCTCCAGCTATGAGGAGGTCTTGCCCTATCTCGACAGACCTGACATCTATGAGGTCTCAAACACATACCATCAGAATGGTCTCTTCGACACCTATTATGTAGGCTTAAAGTAAACACATCATCAACAATCATTATCAATCATTATGGACTACTCACAATTTCAGCCCTGCGAGACAGAGGAAATGAACGATGTCACTCGCATCTTCAAGAAAATATTCGATGGCGGCAAGTACTATGGCACAGACACCGCCAAGATGGGATTCTTTCACGACACCATGATGGCAGCAAAGGTAGACGGCAATCAGATACTTTTCGCCCTGCCTTTCAACGGCCCGATGCAGATGCTGACGGCATTCCTGAAGCACACCCACTACAACAAGACTAACTCCATCTTGGTAGACTGCGACATCAACGATGACAACACCATCCTCACCGCTACGTTTTATTCCAAGGAGTTCAAACTATTTCACGACCTATGAAAGTCAAGGTAGAACTGGAGTTCGATGTGAACGAAGACTATATAACGAAATACATGCTGGCCTATTACCTTGAAAGAAATAGCCTGCATCTTGTGAACTGCATCTTTGAGGACTGGAACGATGACGACACCCAAAAGTCTTTCGGATTCGTTCCCGATGAGCAATGCTCGTTCAAGGTTACGAACGTGGAGGAAATAAAAGACTAACATCCGTGAATGGTTCAAGCAGGGGTTCGAATCCCCTGCACGGAACAATTATTATTATTCATCAAAACATTTATCATTATGGAAATCAGACAAGCTATCAATCTCTATCTGACCGCAAAGGCTTATGGAGATGCCGAGTTCAAGGCAAAGTTCGAGAATCCTGCAAAGAGTCTCGATGAGTGCGTGTTATACCTTCAGGCAAAGATGCTGGAGAGAGTGACAGAGGAGCAGAGGAAGGGAGGAGCAGCATGTTTCGCCCCATCCGATGACGAGATATTCGCCCTTGCCGAGCAGTACTACATGGATGAGGACATCAAGGTCGATGGCTCTGCTTTTAATAATCTTCGTATCGTATCTGCTGCCGCCACCACCTTCACCGATGAGGAAAAGGCCAAGATGCGCGAAGATGCCATCAACGAGTACAAGGAGAGTATCAAGAAAGAGGAACGGAAGAAGGATAGCGCAGCAAAGAAGCCCTCCAAGGCCAAGAAACCTGCCGACCCAGTAATCGTACCCGATACACCTGAAAAGACGAGCAGCAAGCCTGCAAAGAAGGAAGAGACCAGCAAACCGAAGGTCGTAGAGTTAGGATTTAATTGGTAAGACTATGACACCGAGAACAAAGAACGAGAGGGAGGTCGAGCAGTTGCGCCACTCCCTCAATTCCCTTGACTCGCCAAAACGCTGGCGCAAGTCTGATTGGGAATGGATTGAGAAGAACCACACGATAGGACAGACCGAGTATTTTGCCATCTACGAAGTGGTTGGCGGCTGGCAGGTCATCCGCATGTTCATGTATCGTTCATGGAGCAAGAAGCACGAAGCATGCCATGAGCCTTTGCGCTATTGGTTCAAGCCTGATGGCAGCTATGTTATTGAGTCAAAGAGACGGCAATGTCTTGGCAATTACTACATCGATGCGTGGGTGTGGGATTCCGAAAAGGAGATTCATTCGGTAAGCAGCCGTGATGTGCGCAACCTCTATTGCAGTCATGTCCGTGTGCGTTCGCTCATTCCAGAGTTGAAGCGCACGAAGTTCTATGCCAACAATACGATGGTGAATAACCTCATGCCGTTTTGGCTGGTTCAAAGCCTGCTGACCAACAATCGCGTAGAAACGTTCTTCAAACTCCGTCAGACATGGCTCACATGGAAGTTCTACCACTACGATACGCACCAGCTGACCGATAACCTTTGGCAGTCCATCCGCGTGGCACTCCGTCACGGCTATCATTGGGACTCAAAGGATGAGATTAACGATTGGTGCGACATGATTCGTGATTTGAACTACTTGGGCTTGGACACCCGCAGCCCTCACTACATCTGTCCTGCACATCTTGACGAGGCACACCAGCATTGGATTGAGAAGGCAAACATCAAGCGTAACTTGGAACGTTTGGAGCAGGAGAAGAAGAAGGTGCTTGCCTTCGAGCCTACCTTCTATGAGAATCGCATGCAGTTCTTCGGGATGATGTTCAAGGACAAGAAGCTGGAGATACAGATTATCCCGACTGCGATGGGCATCAAGGAAGAGGGCATAGCCATGCACCATTGCGTTGGCGGCTACTACAATCACCTTAACTCACTCATCCTCTCTGCCAAGATTGACGGCAAGCGCATAGAGACCATCGAAGTTGACCTTCAGGACTATTCTCTCGTTCAGAGCCGTGGACTATGCAACAAGTACACCAAGTACCACAAGCGCATCGTCAACCTGATGGAGAGCAATATGCAGGAGATTATCAAACGAAACGAAGAACATAAAACCAAGAAAGCAGTATGAAACGACTCATCCTCACCATCGTGTTCATCATCCTCTTCCTCATCGGACTGCTGGGATGAAAAGTATAGTGCATTTATGAGCTATAAATTCCTGAAAATTCGATTCGACTGGGCTTTGGATAGCTTTCCGACCCAGTCGAATCGAAAAATCGAACGCATAAATCTCTGATATGCAACTACATATAGCCATCCTGCCGTTTCCTTCCGACCATTCCCGACCATTTTTTGGTCGAATAGTCGAACCAGCAAAGGTAAGCAGGGTGTAGGACTTTTGTAGTACTACGAAATGCCGTTTTCACCATACGCACCATACGAATTATTCACCCTTTAATACATTTACAACTATGATTGATTATTATGATTTCAGAAAGCATTTAGAGAAGAAGTTCCGCAGCTATCAGGCCATCCTTGGTGACCGCTCTGAATCATGCGGAAAAGGCATCATCGACCTCGAGGAAATATCCGAGGACTACTGCGTGTTGGACGATGACTCGCGCATCACCATACGCTGCATCCCAACAAAGGATGACTATGTGTTCCTGACTTGCCACGACGATGCAGGCAACAAGACACTTATCAAGACTCCACTCCGCAGCGTGTCCGACAATAACCTTGAAGAACTCGTTGAGATAATGCGCAAGTCAATGATTATCGAAGAACTTAAATGCACATACAATGTCACGTCAGTATAACAAGTATCTCTCCTATCCTCTGTACAACATCTGCTACAAGATGAAGGACGGACAAGACAAGGTCGTTAGTCAGGAGGTCACGCTGAAGCAGGGCATCATAGCCCTGAAGAAGTTCGACCAGGTACTCGTCAACGGCAGCAAGGAACTCGTCAAAGATGTCCTCTACTGCTATCTTCTCCCGCTGCTCGACAAGAAACCGCATTTCGATGCCGAGCGTGGCGAGTTCGTCTATTAGACTTCATATTTTTCGCATCACCAATTAATAACCGCAGTCAAGTCGGGTAGGGGTGTCATCACAAGTGACACCCCTTTTTTATGCCCCTACGTCTCGTCTGTTGACATGTCATGTCAACCCTTCCTCTTCTTCTCAAACCCCACCATCGATTCCACGATCGACTTGTCCAGCACCTTCGCGTAGGTCTTCTCCGTCTCCCTGATGCTGGCATGTCCGAGGATTCGCTGAACGATGTGCATAGGCACACCGCCTTCGTTCAGCAGCAGCGTGGCACCCGTATGCCTTGCCCAGTGCGTTGCCACCTCTTTCTTTATCTTTGCCTCCTTCGCCAAGTCCTTCAGGTACTTGTTGTACTTCTGATTGCTGATGATAGGCAGCTCACCCTTGTATTTCTTCAGGATGTCCAAGGCTGGCTTCAGGATAACCACCGTGAACTCCTCACCGGTCTTCACCCTCGTCGACCTATACACAAGCTGACCTCCCATCCGTTCGCATTTATCCTTCCTGAAGGCTTCAAGGTCTGAATAGGCAAGCATCGTGTAAGTCTGAAACACAAACAAGTCCCTGACCCTTTCCAGCTTCTTGTTCGTCAGTTCGCAGTTCTCAATCTTCCTGAACTCCTTCGGTGTCAGGAACTTCTCCAGCCCATACTCCTCACCTCTGTCAGTCTTGAACCGAGCATAAGGATTTCTTTTGATAAGACCATCGTTGAAAGCCTGCGTTACGCACATCTTCACGATGTTGTGGTAGTTCCTCCTCGACTGCGGCTGCATGCCCCTCTTCTCCAGCGCATCGTCCATCTTCTGCACATTCCTTTCCGTCACATCGGCAAACCTGACCATACCCTTCCATTCATCAAGGAAGCGCATCACAAGCGCGTACCGCCTTTGTGTGCCGGCCCTGAGCCTCTTCTTCCTCCTCTCGCAAATCTCGCTGGCATAGTCAAGGAAAGTGCCCTTCTGCATCATCGACTCCTTTAGTATGTCAGGGATGGCATCAAGGTCAACGCTGTCCTCCTCCATCATCTTCGTCACGATGTCAGAGGTGCGCTTTATCATAGCCTGAAGCTGTTCGTTCAGCGACCGCCAGTCCTCACGGCCCACCACGACACCCCTTTGCCACTCCTTCGGCAGCAGCTTCACACCAGTACTGATGTACTTTCTCTTCTTGCCGTCAGTAATCCTGATTTCAACCACCGATGGCTTTGTCCTCGTTGCCGACTTCTTTCTGTCGTACACGAACGTCACTTTTGGAATAATCATTTCTTAATAATATTAAATTTGCATACTTTAACATGTCCTCAAATCGCTCTGAAAAAAGTTGGTAACAATATGGTAACACCAATTCTGTTAAACACTGCAACCAATTGTAAAAGACTGCAAGTGGTTATTAACGTTTGCGAACCACATTGAAGCTACTTTTTTCGCTTCTTAACTAACTAAAAATCAATTGTATGCAAATCTTCTTTCTGAAAATCAGGTGGTTAACTTTGTCCTCTGACAACCGTTAAAACCACCTGACCTTGTGATTCCGTCGGAAGTCGAACTTTTTCGACCGAACCGCCTTTGTATTCAACTGATTTTAAGCTTGTTATATCATCATTTTGGAAGGGTTTATCTTGTGCCTTGGTAACAAAATAGTAACATTCCGTTTTCCGCATGTTTTACAAACCACTTCCGCTTCCATCATCCACCCACATTAATAAACCTTAATTGGTTTTGGAGAGTTTATTTTTTTAGCCTATCTTTGCAGCGACAATAGTTGTCATGGTGAATTAATGCTCATACCGAGAGTCCCCGCTGATATCCATCGCGGTCTTGACGGGGACTTAATTTTTCACCCTGCGAGTAAGAGACGCTATCCTCCACCCCGCAACTCGCAGCTAGCCCAAGGGGGTAACGCACATGGGCATGGCAGGAACGATTCGGGATGCCAGCGCGAAGCAGAGCCAACTCTGAAATACCCGATAGCCAAAACATCGTTGGATGGTGTCAGGCTGCTGTATCGACCGGATGATATCAGTCAGAATGCAGTATAGGTTTCCTCCCCTATAAGGAGGAACTATGCTCCTCTCCCAGAATCCTTCAGTAGAATATTATTATTTAATCGTATATTATATGCTGTACAAAGGAAAAGAAATAGGCGAACCGACGTTGAAAATGTTCGAAGAGTACATTTCACGTCAAAAATACGGCTTTCAACCGCAAATCGCCTTCGACCATTTCAAGAAAAAGGGCTGGATCGGCAGTCGCGGTGAGCCTCTTTCGTCCGTTGAGGCGGCTTTGAACGGCTATAATGGTGTCTACCTGATGCGTGTCCGCAGGGATAGTCTCTACTGCAACTCTCTCTTCTGAGTGGTGATGTCAATTTTTCAAAGAACGACTTTGGATAGCATTACAATATCCTCAATACTCCTACCAGCCTATAATATCCGTAAATCATATCCTTTGGCACAAAGAACTCTGGATAGACCTCCGTGTTATAGGACACACATCTTACCTTGTCTCCAGCATCGTATATCTTCTTGAACTTTGCACCCTCAGCCGTATCGATAAGGTAGTCATTTCCCCATTCGATGATTGTCGACTTCTTAAAAAACAATTCGTCACCTCGGTCATACTTGGGAGTCATGCGGTTGTTTTTGACGATGAGCGAGAAGTCATAGTCGGTGAACTGGGTGATGATTGGCTTCTCCTGACAGAGTGGACGCTTCTTGCCGTTACCATAATACTGCTCAAGATGTCCGTCAGACACGTTTTTAGGCATCCTGGGCCTCGTCGGAAGGGCTTCCATGTGTTTCTTCCAAGCCGACTTGTTGACGAATACCTGGTCGCTCTCATAAATCTCGACTGAACCAGTCTTCAGCCACTCCTCATTGATATTCAGCAGGCCGCAGAACTTTTGTATAAGCTCGTCACTCGGCTCTACGTCATTGTCAAGGCAGGTTTGCAGCAGCTCCATCGACTCACCAAACTTCTCTTCAAGGGTCTGCAACGACAAAGACTCCATCTTCAGCACATCCTTTATTCTGTCATTGATGGTCTTGTCCATGTTTGTCAACATTTCACCGTGACCCAGCAGCAGCCAAGTGTAAGAGATTTCCTTGAATGCTGCGCAGAACCTTGCAATGAATTGGTCTGTCAGAACTTTCTCATTGCCACTCAATGCGCTTGAGATATTACCTCTTGACGGTTTCTTGCCAGTAGTACCCATCTTGGCCGCAATGTCTTCTTGCGTCCTCACAACTCCCTTATATCTAAGGTAGTTGACTGCTTCATTAAGACGTTCTTTCTTGTCCATAGTACAAAAATTTGTTTAAAAACCCAAAATAAAGACAAAATGTTTTGCATATACAAACATTTGTCTTATCTTTGCACCCAGTTAGTCAATTTGATGACAAAACAAGGCTTCGGTCGGCAAGGAATTTAAAACTCCTGCCACACGTTTGACACCGCAAAGATAGGAAATAAATCCGAACCGACCAAGCCTTTCGCGAAAAAATATTTGTTAGTTAGTAATTATTAAGATTTATGACCATCGGAACAGAAGACATCAAGAAGATTAAGCCGGGGAGAATCGAGGCTCTTCCCTGCGATGCGGACAAGATGTACGCGGTCGCTACCGCACTGTCCACGCTCAAGCGTCGTGGTAAGCCTGATGATGTAGTTGACTACGAGCATGAGAAGTTCTTTGACCTCGGCATTGTCCTCATCCATCCCATGCGTGAGGGTGACGAGAAAGTACTTAACCGCTAAATATAATAAGGTATGAGCGACATCCAAGTATTCAACAATCCTCAGTTCGGAGATATCCGAACATCAGGGACGGCATCAGACCCTATGTTTTGTCTGGCTGACTTGTGTAGAGTGTTAGAAATCAGAAATGTTACGGACGCAAGGTGTAGGCTTGACCAAAAGGGGTTAGGTTTAACCGAAGTCCTTACCTCTGGTGGAAAGCAACAGATGTATTTCGTAAACGAAAAGAATCTCTATCGTCTTATCATGCGCAGCGACAAGCCCCAAGCCGAGCCGTTCCAAGACTGGGTGTGTGGCGAAGTCCTCCCATCTATCCGCAAGCACGGAGCATACATGACCAGCACTACCATCGATTCAATTATTGCCGACCCCGACAACGGCATCCGTCTCTTGCAGGCTTTGAAGGAGGAACGTCAGCAGCGGCAACTCGCAGAGAGCAAGGCAGCACTATTGGAAGAGGTGACCAAAGAGCAAGCCCCAAAGGTAGCCTTTGCCGATGCCGTCCTCTCTTCTCCCGATTCCATCCTCGTTGGCGAACTGGCAAAGATCCTTTGCCAGCGCGGCTATAAGACTGGAGAAATCAGGCTCTATGAGCAGCTTCGTCGTGAAGGATTCCTCTGTAGCTTCGGCAGCGACTACAACATGCCCATGCAGCGATACCTTGAGATGGGACTCTTCGAGGTCACCAAGGGAACGCGCTCTGGAGCTGGAGGTGTGCAGCATGTCACACGAACGACTAAGGTCACACCGAAAGGCCAGCAGTATTTCATCAACAGATACATTCATTAATAAGGAGGACTAACCATGAAACGACTATTCCACAACGACTGGTTCTTATCCATACTGGCAGGACTCGCATTGCTTGCAGCAGCCTACCTGAACTACTTACATCACGGAGGGCAGATAGTATGGTGAAGGACTTACAAGGCGATGTGTGGCTCACTCCGAAGGAGGCAGCAGTATTCCTTGGATTGTCGGTCAGCCGCATCTACCAGCTCAAGAACTGCCTCACCCATCGCAAGGGTAGCAACCCTCAGAGCCATGTCTACTTCCTCCGCAGGACTCTCTTCGATGACTACATGAACAATACATAATTGTCATATCTCATTTTAGTTTTAGGTTTTTAAAGTATTTCATTTTCATTGTTTTGTTGACGTCATCCCAAGCGAGGGAGATTGTATTGCAAATCTGAATTTAATATTATTACCCTGCCTCCTGAGAAGGCCGCAGGTTTCAAAAAGGGAGCGGCGAGTGCCATCTAAGCCATCAGGAAAGGCGGTGACAACGGTCATTTTCTTCCCGGTCATAGCCGACCAGCGTTCGAGTCGCTGAGGCTCCCACAAGGACTCCAAGCGAGGAGTTTGTGTTCATAAAAAAACTTTAATTAACGTCTTGAAAACGAGCCTCCCGTGAGGGACGCTGATGTGCGAATTATCGTGTTTTTTTCATTTTTTTTACCCTGCCTCCCGTGAGGGCCGCAGGATGCCTGCAGGTCACGCCGCCATCTGGGAAAAGGGCATATAAGAGATTAAAAGTCAGGTTCGAATCCTGATGCAGGCACACATAGAGGCTCGCTAATATCTCCGTAAAGCGAATAACCAAGTATCATGTAGGCTGGGCTGGGGACCAGCAAGAACCTCTCAAATCGTTCTTTGACAATTTGGAACAACAGCGAGACCATACACTTATACAATGGTGGGGTGTGCGCAAGCCACCCCATCTGTAATGCAGCCGAAAGGACGTAGCCAAGCCGTCTTGTGAAATGCAGAGGCCAGACAACATTGTATAAAAACCTCCAACAACATGATAGTACTCCCAACAAGAAAGCGCCTGGAGTCGAGGCGCGATGAGCTATACCAGCGTCTCCTCTCCTCCATCGACCACGCAAGCGTACATCAGGTGGAGGACATCATGCGACGTATACACATGATAAACCTTAAACTCATCACTTATTTCACACGCAATGATCCGAAGGAAATCTTTGACTACTAAGAAGCCTCTCGCCCGCAAGACTCCCTTCCGTGTCCGTAAGGAGAAGTCGAAGTATGATGTATCAGAGATAAAGACATCAAAACCTCTCGAGAACAAGAAGAAGCACACCGACGAACTCGACAAGGTGTTTCAGTTCTACGTTCGTCTCCGCGATGCGATGCCCGGCGGTATGACCAAATGTATATCCTGCGGCAAGATACTCCCTTTCGACAAGATGCAAGGCGGGCATTACTGCTCACGCAAGCACATGAGTACCCGCTGGAGTGAGCTTAATGTCCATTCCGAGTGCTTTGTCTGCAACTGCATGGATGGTGACCACCTCATCCAGTATCGCAAGAACCTGATTAAGAAGATAGGCGAGAAGAAGGTCGAGTGGATAGAGGCTTACTGCCATGAGTCCTACAAATGGAGTGACTTCGAGCTTGTCCTGATGATAAAGGACTACTCCAAGAAGTGCCTACTCCTCTCCAAGGAAAAAGGCATCCCTCTCAGCCAGACCGTACAACGAATAGTGAAACGATACACTAAACAATAACCGCTATGAACACCATGACCACAAAACCCGTCCTCCTCGACATCATGGTCGAGAACAAATTTTACACGCAACTTCGCTATCGTGGAGCACCAGTCCCCAGCTTCGTCGACGGCAAAATCATTCCTTGCTACGACGATGATGACATCCGCAGTTTCGTCTTCTCCACCCTTCCTTCCATCAGGGGCAAGAATGTCCGTATCTGCATAGCCACTCAAACGGTATTCAAATCGTAACTCTTTTTATTAACCATCAAAAACTTTACCATTATGCTAGGTTTTAAAATCATCAAGACAAGCCAGCTCGAACAAATGAAGTATGAACTGGCAACGAAATCCTCTCTCGCCGATGACCGTCAGGTCCTGCTCGTCAAAGAGCGCAAGGACACCCAGTCGCTCCGCAAGCAGCTCAACAACGAGATGAAGCGCCGCCGCGAACTCACCTCAGAGGTTGACTGTCTGAAGAAGTCTGCCGACGAACTCCAGCAGCAGCTTTCCAACATCAGCACCATCTCGTCACTCCACAAGATGTGCATCATTCCCGGACCGAAAGTGGGCTGCGACGAGTGCCCTATTGAGAAATATCAGAAATGCCACAAGCTTTCTTTCTCCAACTGCTACATCTGCGTCTGCAACGAAGAAGACTACAAGGAACTCATGAACCCCAAACATTAACACCACGACAGCCATGAAACCAGTAGAAATCGCTTATTTCAAGCATTTCATGTTCGACAAGCAGCTTGCCAAGGTCTTTGTCTACAACTACGGCAAGTACAAGTTCAGCGGCAAGCATGCCAACCCTGATAGCATCGAGCAGTATTTCCTCGAGACCACCGTCAAGGATGTCATCATGAAGGCATTCGCGTTCATGCCCACGAACTCGTCCACGTCCAGATGTTCATTCGACTACTGGAGTGACATCGACAAGAAGTGGCAGACCTACATGCAGTCAAACAAAGACAACTTCTCCAACGACTCTTGGCCACTGCTCATCAACACATTCTCCATCCTCCGCATGAACTGGGACGTCCCTTACTACTGGAAGAAGAGTAATTTCGAAAGCACAGAGGAGGTCTACGAGCGCATGAAGTTCGGGCTTCCATTACCAAACTTCCGCTGGAAGCACGGAGGAATTAACGAGAAGACAGAGGAGGATATGATTGCAGAAGAGCCCGAAGAGCAAGAAGTCGACACCACCACCGACGAAGACCCGCTGGCCGGCTTCGATTTCTTCCAGACCTCCACCACCAACAACATGCGCCTGGGCAGAAACGAGGTGTCGCTCAACTTCAACAACGGCTCCTTCAAGCTCACCTTCAACAAGCTTGCCTCAATAGATATCGACAACAAGGGCATGGGCTTCATCCGTCTTGCCACAAACAAGGCCGGTGACGTATGCCTTGTCCTCTCACGCGACACAGGCACACGGCTCACGCGCTCCAACATAGGCAGCAGCAACTTCAATATCACGCTCAACAGCAAGGCCATCACCACCAAGATCCGTGACCTGCTAGGCATCACCCTGCCGTTCTCCACCGTCACCATCACTCTCCTCCAGTCCACTCCCGACTATCTCATCTACAAAGTCACCAAGTAGTCCCGTATGTCGCGATGCCATCGCGACCTAACCAAAGAAACCCATGAACATAAAAATCAAATCCCTTCGTCTCGAGAACTTCAAGTGCTTCCGCAGCCGCGAGTTCTCCTTTGATAGCGATATCGTCACCGTCTACGGAAGCAACGGCTCCGGCAAAACAACTATCGCTGATGCCATCCACTTCTGCCTCTTCGGCAAGAACACCGCAGGCCAGTCCGACCTCGACATCTTCAAGACCCGCTCCGAAGGCCGCATAATCCCCAATCTCGACCACTCCGTCCAGCTCGTCCTGTCTGTTGCGACTGAGTCGCAACTTAAAGAGGTAACCCTCCGTCGCACCATCAAGGAGGTCTGGGTGAAGAAGCGCGGCTCCGACGAGCAGGTCTTTAAGAACAACACCGTCGAGTACTATGTCGATGGTGAAGCCTACACCGCTGCCGACTACAAGAAGTACATCTCCTCTCTCATCTCCGAGGACACCTTCCGCGCCATCACCAACCCCACCTACTTCCCGTCCCTCAAATGGCAGGAGCAGCGTGAGTTCCTGAAGTCTATGGCTGGCGATATCCCCGCCCCCGATGATGTCCGGTATGCTGCTTTGTTAAAGCAGCTCTCCGACTCAGGCGAGGACATCATAGCCTACCGCAAGCACCTCTCCTATAAGATGAAGGAGATACGCAAGCGTCTCGACCTCATCCCAACGCGCCTCGAGGAACAGCACAAAGCCCTCCCCCCTTTCCTCGACTGGGACTCCCTCCAAGTCCAGTATGTTGCGACTCAGTCGCAACTCAAAGACCTCGAATCCCAAATCCTCAAAGCCAGCTCAGGCTCCTCATCCGACATCAAGCGAAAGGAACTCACCGACCAAAAACGTTCCGTCCAGCGTGACCTCGATGCCATCGCCACCGAGCATGAGCAGCGTTACCAGGCTGCCGAGCAGGAGAAGCGCAAGGCCGTCAACGAGCAGTCTGTAAAGTTCCAGACAGCCCTCAACAACCAACGGTTAATGGAACAGAAGATTGAGGCCGACCATCGTCTCATCGAGCGTTGTCAGTCCACCGACTATGAGGCAGAGCTGCAGCGACTCCGCGACCAGTGGCCTACGGGAACCTTTCAGGCCGACAACTCCGTCCGCTTCTGCCCCACATGCGGCCAGCCTCTCCCCGATGAGGACATCAACAAGAAGCTGGAAGAGATGCGACGTAATTTCAACCTTCAGAAGGAAGCCCGCAAGAAGGAGATCAACGAGCAGGCAGCGCGTATCAAGAAGCAGCAGGCCGATGCCATCGCCGAGCGCGAGTTATTGGAGCATACCCTCCAAGACGATGAGCAAGCCCTAGCCGCCATCAAGAAGGAAATCACCGACATCTTCATGTCCAAGGCCGACATCGAGAAAAAGGAAATCCCTCCCGTCTCCACCACTCTCGAGGCCGACGTCCAGTATGTTGCTTTGTCAAAGCAACTCACCTCCATCGAGACCCAGCTATCATCCCTCACCGATGAAGACACCCCCGATGTCCTCACGTCCCTAGAGTCCCAGCGTTCAGAGTGCGCTGCGCTTCTGGCGCAGCTCAACACCCAGCTTGCCACCAAGACCCAGTACGACCGCATCCAGTCTCTCATCGAAGGCATCAACGCTGAGCAGCGCGACCTCGTCACCCAGCTCTCAGCCCTTGAGCAGCAGGAAGACATCGCCTCCTCCTATCAGTCCGCCCAGAATGCCATCCTCGAAGACCGCATCAACGCACATTTCAGCCTCGTCAGCTGGCGGCTCACCCGCACCGTCAACAATGGTGGCGACTCTTTCGAAGAGCCGTTCTGTGAGTGCTATGTCGACGGCATCGCCTATCATGCAGGCCTGAATCAGGCAGCCCGCCTCAACGCAGGACTCGACATCTGCAACGCCCTTTGTCACTTCTTCTCCGTCTCAGCCCCAATCGTCATCGACAATGCCGAGGCCGTGAACAATATCCTTACCACTACGGGACAGCAGCTCCGTCTCTATGTCTCCGACTCAGAATTAACAATTAAATAAAGTATTTTTAATCATGGCAGAAAACCAAATCCAAGTTGCTGACAAGAAACAGCAAATCAAGGCATTCGAGAACGTAGTCAACAATGCCTACTATCAGAACCAGTTACAGAAGCTCTTCGGAAAGAACGCAGGCACGTTCGCCACGTCTATGATGGAGCTTTACACCTCCAATGCCGACCTCCAGCAGTGCGACCCCAAGCTCGTAGCTGCCGAGGCCATGCGGGCAGCAGCACTCCACCTCCCGCTCTCCAAGGCATTGTCAAGAGCCTATGTCGTGGTCTTCAAGGATCACGGAGTACCAAAGCCCCAGTTCCTCATCGGCTACCTTGGCCTGCTCGACCTTGCCGACCGCTCCGGCCAGTACGAAATCATCAATGCCGACGTGGTCTACAAAGGCGAACTCATCTCCAAGGACAAGCTGTCAGGACTCATCGACCTCAGCGGACAGAAGGAGTCTAACGAGGTCATCGGCTACTTCGCCTACTTCAAGCTCATCAATGGCCGCAAGCAGATTATCTACATGGATGTCCGTCAGATGTGTCACTACGCTAAGATGTACGCGCCTACGCTTAAATTCAGCAAACTCACAGAAGATGATTTGTACAAAATGGCGCAGGAACAGGCAGAGCACGGCCCCAAGGCTGGCTCCATCGGATGGTTCGGCGACTTCAACAACATGGCGAAGAAGACCGTCCTCCGTCAGCTCCTCAAACGAGGCCCCATGTCCATCGAGATTCAACAGGCCATCGCTCAGGACGAGGACTACATCCCTGCCGAGCAGCGCCGTGACGAGGAGAACTCCGAGCCCCGCCCCGTCATCGACGCCTCCCAGATGCTCCATCCCGCCGAGGATGCCCAGGCCGAGGAAATCCCCGACGACGGCCCCGCCTTCTAACGTCCAGTCTGTTGCAATGTCATTGCAACCACAAAAAAAGAGGGTGGCGCCCAACCACAGCCACCCTCATTACCAAATACTAATAGCGTATGAAAAAAGTAACCGTCGAACAACTTCTCTACCATCTAGGCCAGCAATACCCAAAGGTATACGTTGAAATGAAGGCATGGGTAGACAATGAAAACAAAGAAAGGAAGAGGTTCAATGAAACTCATAGTCATCAATAGCAACTCCGCCGGCAATGCCTATGCCCTCGACTCCGGCTCTGAAATCCTCCTCATCGAGGCAGGCTGCAAGATGCCCGATGTCAAGCGGGCCATCGACTTCCGTCTCAGCGATGTCGCAGGCTGCATCGTCTCCCATGTCCACGGCGACCATGCCAAGTATGCCACCGAGTATGCCAAGTTCGGAGTCCACGTCTACTGCCCTCAGGATGTCATCGACAAGAAGCAGTTCCCCTACGGCACATGTTCAGTATGCCGTCATGGTATGACGGCCTCCATAGGCTCCTTCCGCGTAGTCCCATTCCTCAATCATCACGATGTCGAGATCTACGGCTACCTCATCCATCACCCAAGCATGGGCACCTTGCTCTTCAGCACCGACAGCTACAAGATAAGCAATACCATCACCGGCATCGACCATTACCTCATCGAGGCCAACTACTCCGATGACATCCTGAAGGAGAACACCGCCAACGGCAAGCTCGACCGCGCACAGGCCGACCGCATCATGCTCTCCCACATGTCTCTCGACTACTGCATCAAGTATCTCCACGACTGCCATATCGACCAGTCAGCCAAGACCATCACCCTCTGTCACCTCTCCGAGCGTAACTCCTGTCCTAGGCTGTTTGCAGAGCGTGTGGCAGGCGAGTTCGGAGTACCGACAATGATAGCAGCCAAAGGAATCACCATCGAACTTAACAAAGAACCACTATGACCATCGACACCAACGACCCAAACGACATGCTCAACCTCTGGGACTTCATCGATAAGGCACGGGCAAAAGGTCGCAAGATTAAAGTATCATACGACCGCAAGCTTCACACCGACCCACAGAGAAAGTATCTCCATTTTGCTCTGAGCTACTTCGCTCATTGCTACGGATGCACCCTCGTCGAGGCGAAGGAGCGTCATCTCAAACGCTACTGCTGCCCAGAACTCTTCGACTCAGGCCGCGTCGACAAGGGAGGACACAAGGTACTCCGTTCCACCACCGAACTCAACGACATCGAGTACTCCAATGCCATCAGCAACTTCCGCGCCTACTGCGACATGAATGGCATCCCCATTCCCGACCCAGACGATACCGCCTCCATCAAGTTCTGCGAACGCGAAATAGAAAAGACAACCGCCTATGGAACGTAAAAAAGTGATTCAATATCAATTAAATGGCGCAGTCGTTGCGACATACGATTCCGTAAGGTCTGCAGCGAAAGCAATACACAGGGACCCTAAAGCTGTTACTCTTTCTTGTAAAGGGCATAGTAGGAATTGTGCTGGTTATGTTTTTCGGTTTCATAATGAACCTTTCGTAACCCCATTTTCTCCCGAGTGTCAGAGTAAGGAAAAATGGAGTGCAGTACGTGGATATGAAGGTTATTATGAAGTGTCAATATCTGGCGAAGTGCGTTCTGTCGATAGGTTTATAACACACAGCGAAGGCAAATATCATATAATAAAAAGCAAGCTTATGTCTAAATCATTAAGAACAGACGGATATTACATGGTATGTTTACATAAAGATGGTGTTAAACACTCTCCTGCAATCCATAGGCTTGTAGCCGAAACGTTTATTCCAAACCCATATAATTTGCCTTGTGTTGACCATATTGACGGAAACAGGCTTAACAACAATGTAGATAATCTTAGATGGTGTACTCAATCAGAAAACAATAGTTTTCCGCTGGCTTGCAAAAGGAAGTCAGACAACTGGAATCCTGCCACAAGAAAGCCTGTTCTTGTGTATAACAAAGATGGCGAATTGTTGGGTAGATTTGAATCAGTGAAAAAGGCTTCTGAGTTTACTGGCATTCGTGATACAAATTTATCATCAATGCTTACAGGAAGAATAAATAGTAAAAAATTTACTTTTAAATACGAAGAAAAATGCAAATAATTCAGTTAATTGGCAATCTCGGTCGTGATGCCGAAGTTAAACACATTGGAGAGCGCGACTACCTTTCATTTTCAGTCGCATGTACAGAGAAAAAAAGCGGTGAAGAAACCACTTCTTGGTACTCTATTCTCTACCCCTATCAGGAGTCCCTGCTCCCCTTCCTGAAGAAAGGCCAGCAGGTCTACGTCTCAGGCCGTCTGAAGGCCGGCATCTACCAGAACCAGCAGTCCTTCGGCATCGACCTCAGCGTCTTCGCCACCACCCTCCAGCTCTGCGGCTCCAAGCGAGAAGAAAGCACCCCAACCGTGCCTGCAGCTTCCCCTGCAGGCCTAGTCTCAGCCGCCTCACCCTCATCCTCACAAGCCGTCCCGTCTGTTGCGATTCCATCGCAACCAGAAGAAACGGACCTGCCCTTCTGATAGCTAAATGCCTAAGAAGCCACCTCTCCAACTCCACACCTGCCGCGAGTGTGCCAACGTGACTCCCGTCCTCCACCCTCAT